>Ga0187894_10000127_pt1 | contig 95770 bp, 80 predicted proteins | sample GBC1701081metaG_FD_136650 | JGI IMG/M metagenome (GOLD analysis project Ga0187894, IMG submission 136650) | White microbial mat communities from a lava cave in the Kipuka Kanohina Cave System on the Island of Hawaii, USA - GBC170108-1 metaG ...
AGGCGAGATTCGTCCTCAGCCAGAGCACGTCCGCCGCCATCGCCCGGAAGCCGCCGAGCACCGCTGGCGCCACGCCTTGCCCGGCCAGAGCGACTGGAAGACTTGCCTCGCTGTCCTGTATTCCCAGCCGGCCGCCCAGCGGCGACAGCAGCGCGCCCCCGCCCGCCAGCAGGAGCCAAGGAGCCACGATGCGGAGGAGTTCAGATTTCACGTTTCCGGAAGACCAGCATCGCCGCCGCCGCGAACAGCCCCACCCACACAAGCCCATAGGCGACGAGGCCGCCCGTCATCGCCGCCGCCTCCGTCGGCTCGAACACCCGCAGGTTCGGCCAGAGCCGGATGACGCAGTGCAGCAACCCTTGGGCACTCCAGTCCAATGGCGCCGCCTCCGCCGACGGACGCAGATGTCCGACCAGCACCGCCAGCAGCCCCGCGCCGCCCGCAAAAAACCCCGACCGCGAGAACGTGCAGACGAACAGCGTGAGCGCCGCCGCCACCGCGGAGCGCAGCCAGAGCAACGCCCCGCCCTGCAACACCGCCCCCCAAGGCGCCTCCACCCCGTGTGCCGCCGCCCGCCACGCCGCGAGCAGCGCCGTCAGCACCGTCAACGCGCAGCAGAACAACGCCAGCAGCAGGAGCACCCCGGCCAGCTTGCCCGCCAGCCAGGACTCCCGCGACACGGGGCGCGACAGCACCATCTGCAATATGCGCCGCTCCGTCTCCGAGAAGAAAAGCCGCGCGGTCCCGAGCACAGCCAGCAACATGCCGCCGAGGCCAATCGCGCCGAAACCGAAATCGAACAGGAAGCGCAGCTCCGGTGTGCCGAAATGGATCTGTCGCAGCCACAGCACGGAGGCGACCAGGAGCGCCGCCATCGCGCCCAGCAGGAGCGTCAGCCGCAGCCGCAGCGCCTCCGCGAGCGTCATTCGCGCCACGGCCGTCACCTGGCGCAGCGCGCCGGGCGGGGGGATGTCACCGGGCCGCGGCATCGGCAGGAACAAGCCCGACAAACCTCTCCGCCAGCCCGCCCGGGGCGCCGGGCGGACCATCCCAAATCACCCGGCCCTCGTGCAGGAGCACCGCCCGGTCGCACAGCGACTCGACCTGCGGCAGGAAGTGCGACGACAGCAGCACCGTGCGCCCGGCCTCCCGCCAGCGCCCGATGAGTCCGGCGAATGCGGTCATGCCGTGCGGATCGAGCCCGTCCGCCGGCTCGTCGAGCAACAGCACAGTCGGGTCATGGAGCAACGCCTGCGCGAGCCCCAGCCGCTGCCGCTGGCCTTTCGAGAGCGTCCCGGCCCGCCGCTCCGCCAGACCCGCCAAGCCTGTCTCCTCCAACCGCGCCTCGATGGCGTCGCGCAAAACCGCCCCCTCCAGTCCGCTCAGTATCCCGCAGTATTCGAGGAACTCCCGCACGCCGAGCCAGCCCGGATAATCGGGCGCCTCCGGCAGATAACCGATTCCCGCCCGCGCGGCCGTCGAGCCTGCCGGCCGGCCGGCGATCGTCACCGCGCCCGCGGTCGGTTCGAGCAGTCCCGCCGCCAGCTTGAGCACGGTGCTCTTGCCCGAGCCGTTCGGCCCGACCAGCGCGCAGATGGAGCCCGCCGGCACACGCAGCGTCACCTTCTCCAGCGCCCGCACTCCGTTCCCATAATGCTTGGTCACATCGGCCAGCTCGACGGCGGGCGTCGTGGGGGCTGGTTTGTTCATCGGATCGTAAAGCCCTGGAACTGCGGCGCCCGGCGGCCCGCGGCACGCTCGGTGTTGCGGATGCAGCCCATCATCCGCTCCTCCACCGCCACCACGAAGTCCCCCACCTCCCCTTCCTCGCCCTCGGCCTCGAGCCGCACGCGCCCGTCGAGCAGGTTCTGCACGTAGCCGGCCACGACATACTCGCGCGCGAGCTGCATCGTCTGGTAGCGGAATCCCACCCCCTGCACCCGTCCGCTGAAGTGGACGACGGCGTGATACGTGTCGGCCGGCATGTGGGGCATTGAACAATCGCGCCGCAACGCGGCAACACCAACGTGGGTCGCGGACAGGAAATATATTTGCACGGGCGCCCTCCATGCGCACACTGCCGGCCAGCAATCGCGACGTTTTTTAAATGACCAACCAAGACTCCGACGGGCTGTTCGACCACGACTGGGAAGAGCGCAGCGAACTCGCACGGAGCGAGGCCGAATGGCATCGCTACCTCGCCGATCAGGAAAAGTCGGTGCAGGATTACGTGCGCGCCTACGACCGCCTGGCCTCGGCGCCAGACCGCATCGACCAGGTCGCCCGCCAGCTCGGCTGGGAGCCCCCGGCCGACGAGGATGCCCCCGAAGACGGACCGGATGACGCCTCCGCCCCGCCGCCGGGCGAGGCTTGGGAGCCCTACACCGTCCATCGCAACCCCGTCTACATCGCCACGAAGGCGCTCCACCTCGGCCTGCTCGGGCATTGGGAGCGGCTGGCCGCCCGGCCGGACAGCGGCGTGCCGGTGGCACTGGCCCTCGACATGCAAAGCACGCTCCATCGCGGACAGGAGGCGGCCCTGCATGGCATCCACGCCCTGGAGATGGGCGACTACACCCTGGCAGTGTGCTTCTTCAAGCGCGCCCTGGGCGGGCTGAACGCCGCAATGGCCTCCCTGAACGCCGCCGGCACCCCCCTGCTCCGGCGCTACCGCGACTACGCCCTGCCCCGGCTCTTCGACCTGCGCGAAATCTGGCTGCGCGTGATGAACGAGTGCCGCCTCGAGTCCGAAACCGACGACGGCGACTAGCCCTACTCTGTTACCTTCACCCCGTCGGGCGACCACCGCGAGAATGTCACCTATTAGGTGACATCGCCTCTGGAAAACTGTCACCTATTAGGTGACAACTCCTCTGAGCAACGGAGCGGATTCAGCCGGGAGCTTGACGGCGTGGGGTCGCCTGAACAGAGCAGTCGATTTTTTTGTTTCGAGGCGAGCCGACAAAAGATGGCCGGCGATTTCCACCACGGCGATCAGGACTCAGGAGACGAGCGCGCCTGGCGTCGGTGCGCCCCTCGACCGGCTCGGGGTCTTGAGTTCGTCGAACGGGGAAACCGACGCCCACCAATTGCATCGTCCCGGTTGAGCGCGGATATTTCACACTCAATCGGGCCAAGGCATGGGTTTAGACCAGCGTCCCTTAGCTTTTGGACTGTCAGTGCGAGGATCCCGCCTTGGCGGGAGACGAAGCCCAGGTCGCCTCCGACGCCGCCAAAGGCGGGTAAACAATCCATTCCCTCGCCTTCGCTCGGGATACTGCGCCGGTCGATGTGCTGGATCGCGACGAGCGCCCGGGCCACGGCGGCCACGGCGCGCGGTGCGCGCCTCGCGATGACCATAGTCCAGAAGCTACAGGCGTTTGGCATTATACACAGCGTCGTAAATCGCTACCCGGAATTGGTGGAGGGCCGAGCTCCGGCGAGGACATTGCGCGAGGGGAAAATCGGCGTCGCCGGAGCTCGGCCCTCCACCGCCTGGGCAAATAATTCTGCCGTGATGGATAGACTGCACATGGCCAAACGCCTTGTCCGCTCTGTGGTCTCGGTGTCTGGCTCCGTGCGCTCCGAGGCAAAAAATCGGCGGCAGGAGTGCGAGAAATGACCGGGTTGGAGCGCGAGCAAGTTTACCCGCCAGGCCAGGGGACAGGCAAACCGGCGGCGGCGCGCCGCGACCGCGGGGACGATCAGGGCTCGCGGCCCAACGCCAACTGCATGAGCCCGTATCGGCTCACCGTCGGCGCGGCGGCACGCCGCGCCCGGCCGGTTCGGGTCTTCCCGTCGCCGCGGCCGGCGGCGGCCGCGCCCCGCCTGATTTCAAAGCGTTCACCTGGTCGCGCAGCAGCGCGGCGCGCTCGAACTCGAGCTTGTTCGCCGCCTCCTGCATCTCGTCCTCCAGCTCGGCGATGACTGCGGCGACATCGTCCGCGCCCGCCTCGGCCACCACCGCGTCAACGTCCCGGCCGGAGCCGTCATAGACGCGCAGGCTGGCCTGCGCCGCGCGCTTCACGCCGCGCGGGGTGATGCCATGCGCCGCATTGTAGGCGAGCTGCTTCTCCCGGCGACGCGCCGTCTCGGCGATGGTGCGCCGGATGGACTCGGTCTGCACGTCGGCGTAGAAGACGACGCGCCCCTTCTCGTGCCGCGCGGCCCGCCCCGCCGTCTGCAGCAAGCTCGTCTCGCTCCGCAAAAAGCCCTCCTTGTCCGCGTCGAGGATCGCCACCAGCGCCACCTCGGGCAGGTCGAGGCCCTCGCGCAGGAGGTTGATGCCGACCAGCACGTCGAAATTGCCCTGCCGCAGGTTGCGCAGGATCTCCACCCGCTCCAGCGCGTCGATGTCGGAATGCAGGTATTCGACGCGCACCTTCGCCTCCCGCAGGTAGCTGGTGATGTCCTCGGACAGCCGCTTGGTCAGCGTGGTCACGAGCACGCGCTCGCCCTGCTCCACCGCGGCGCGGATCTCGCCGATGAGGTTCTCGACCTGCCCCTTGGTCGGCCGGAGCTGGATCTCCGGGTCGAGCAGGCCCGTCGGCCGGATGACCTGCTCGGCCACGACGGCCGAGCGCTCCAGCTCGAACCGCGCCGGCGTGGCCGACACGTAGAGCGTCTGGCCGGTGATCTTCTCGAACTCGGCGAAGCTCTGCGGGCGGTTGTCGAGCGCCGACGGCAACCGGAAGCCGAAGTTCACCAGCGTCGTCTTGCGGGCGATGTCGCCGTTATACATGCCGCCGATCTGCGGCACCGTGGCGTGGCTCTCGTCGATGAAGGTCAGGTAGTCCTTCGGGAAGAAGTCCAGCAGGCAGAACGGCCGGTCGCCGGGCTTCCGGCCCGTGAGGTGCAGCGAGTAGTTCTCGATGCCGCTGCAAAAGCCCATCTCCTGCAGCATCTCGAGGTCGTATTGCGTGCGCATCCGGACCCGCTGCGCCTCGAGGTATTTCTGCTCGCGCTCGAAGAACGCCACGCGCTGCTCCAGCTCGGCCTTGATGCCCGCCACGGCGCCATCGAGCCGGTCGCGGCTGGTGACGTATTGGTTGGCCGGGTAGAGGTCGAAGGCCTCGATCTTGCGCAGCACCTTGCCGCTCACCGGCTCGAACTCCGTCAGCGCCTCGATCTCGTCGCCGAAGAACTCCACCCGCAGCCCGTGCTCGAGGTAGGCGGGCATCACGTCCACCACGTCGCCGCGCACGCGGAAGCACCCGCGCTTCAGCTCGTAGTCGTTCCGCTCGTAGAGGTTTTCCACCAGCCGCTCCAGCAGCTTCTGCCGGCCCAGCCCCTCGCCCTGCCGGATCGAGATGCGCATCGCCGCGAACTCCTCCGGCGAGCCCAGGCCGTAGATGCACGACACGCTCGCCACCACGATCACGTCGCGCCGGCTGACCAGCGCGCTGGTGGTGGAGATGCGGAGCCGCTCGATCTCCTCGTTGATGGACGAGTCCTTCTCGATGAAGGTGTCGCTCGACGGCACGTAGGCCTCGGGCTGGTAGTAGTCGTAGTAGCTGACGAAGTATTCGACCGCGTTGTCCGGGAAGAAATTCCTGAACTCCGAGTAGAGCTGCGCGGCCAGCGTCTTGTTGTGCGAGATGATGAGCGCCGGCCGCTGGAGCCGCGCGATGACGTTCGCCATCGTGAACGTCTTGCCCGAGCCCGTGACGCCGAGGAGCGCCTGGTGCCGGTTCCCCGCCTGCAGCGACTTCACCAGCGCCTCGATGGCCTGCGGCTGGTCGCCCGTGGGCTGGTAGTCGGCGCGGAGCTTGAAGAGCATGGGCGTAACTCAGGAATCCAAAAACCGGGGAATGTCTAACCGGTTCGCATCAATCTGTCATCCCGAGCGCAGCGAAGGATCCAGTGGAACGCCCGCAGCGCCACACATCATGGTCCCCCTTTCTGGATGCTTCGCTGCGCTCAGCATGACGATATGAACCGGGCCGTCCCGCCCTATTCATGAATCAACCTCCTCAACTCCTCCACCGACAGCTCGTCGAACCGCGCCACCACCCGGTCGGCGTGCCCGCGCAGCTTTTCCGCCGGATGCGTTGTCGCCACCCCGATCGCCTTCATCCCGCCCGCGCGCGCGGCCTCCAGCCCGGCGAAGGCGTCCTCGAACACCGCGCACCGCCCCGCCGGCACGCCGATCCGCTCCGCCCCGAGCAGGAAGACCTGCGGGTCGGGCTTGCCGCGCGTGACGTCGTCGGCCGCCACGATGGCGCGGAAGAACGGCGCGAAGCCGATGAGCCCCATGATGGTGTCGATGTTCTTCCGCTCGGTCGAGGAACCCACCGCGCACGGCACGCCGGCGGCTTTCAGGGCGGTCAGAAACTCGCGCACGCCCGGCAGCGGCTGGATGCCGGTGTCGCGCAGCACCTCGCGGTAAAGCTCCTCCTTCCGCCGCCCCAGCTGCTCCACCTCGGCCGGCGGCGCGTCCCACCTCAGGATGTGCGGGATGATATGGTCGTTCTTCCGGCCGAACCCGGTCTTGAAGTGACCCTCCGGCAGCGGCCGGCCGCTCTCGGTGCCGAGCCGCTCCCACGCCACCTCGTGGGCGCGCGACGAGTCGATTATCACACCGTCCCAGTCGAAAATCGCGCCGATCCGCTCCATTTCATCCATGCTCCGGTCATGCCATGCTGCTCGCAACCGAAAAGCACCACTCCCTCCACCCCCTGCCAGTTTAATGTTACAGGTGTAACATTAAACTGGCAGGGGGAACCGAGCTGAATTCAGACAGGAATCAAACCCCGAAGACCCGCAGCACGCCGTCCCACAGCCGCTCGCCGGCGCCGCGCTTCTGCTCGAACGGGCTCCGCGCCGACGTCTCCTGGCAGAGGAACACCCCCCGGCCCTCGAAGAGATCGTCGAACAGCGGGTTCATGCCGCGCAGATACGCCCAGAACGTCTCCGCCCGCACCGGCCGGTAATCCAGCCCCGGCGTGAAGCCGATCGTGGCGTCGCTGTTGACGCGACGCGCCCCGGTGCCGGCCGGTTCCCCGGATGCCCCCAAAACCTCCCCCCGCACGCCACGGCCGCCGGCCAGCAGCAGGTGCCCCGGCCCGACGAACTCGAAATGCCGGAACTGCCCCGTCACCCATGCTTGCACATGAAACAGCCGCCAATGACGGCGGATCCTCATCCTGCCGCCGCCCGTTCCGACCAGCCCGGCGAGGAACCGCGGCCGCACGATCATCGTGGCGCCCTCCGGCAGGCTCACCAACCCCAGCTCCGTGTGCGCGTCCGTCTGGCTGGAGAACGTCGCGCGCAGCTCACCCGCCGTCTTGTTCCGCATCTCGATCAGCTCGGTCAGCCCCGCCGCCGCACACGTCAGCGGGATGCGCCAGTCGAGCAGCGTGCGCGTCTTCCTAGCGAGCTGCTCGTCCGAGGCTTGCAGGAATTTTTCCTTCACCCACAGCGTGTCGCCGGGCCGCAGGGTCATGTCGAGCGCGGCGCGGCTGGTCGTGATCTCCGGCACCGGGGCGCCCGCCGGCCCCAGCCGCACCGGCGCGCGACCCGAGATGAGCGGCGCGAACACGAAGAACGCCAGCAACCGCCACACGGGCGGCCCGAGAAAATACAACGCCACCAGCGCCAGCACCTGCCGCCCGTATTTCTCCCACGCGGCGCGCGCATAGTGCTCGACCTTGGACTTCTGCGCCTCGACCACCGCCAGTTGCCCGCGCATCCGGCCCAGCGCGATTTCCAAGCCGTCCTTCTCCCACTGCGTCCGCGTCAGCCGCTCGCGCACCTCGACGATGCGCGCCTTGCTGTCGGCCTCCATTTTCTTCAGCCGGGCGATGCGCGCGTCGTTCTCCTTCAACTGCGCCGCGTCCATCGTCAGCCGTTTCATCCCGCTCGTCTGGTCCTCGACCTCCAGCGCCAGCCGGCGCGACTCGATGGCCCGCGCCTCGGCGGCCGTGATCTGCGTCCGGAAGTCCGCCATCCGCGCCTCCACGTCGGCCAGCGCCGCCTCGAGCTTCTTCACCTCGCCCGTCAGCGCCCGCAGCGTCTCGTTGCGCCGCAGATCGAAGTCGCCCCGGTCGCGCACGAACGCCCACAACGCCAGCGCCGCCACCGCCAGCACCAGCAGCAAGACGCCGAATGTCAGCTTCTTGAGCAGCCAGGTCAGGAATCGCAGCAGGGCCTCCATTTCAGTGCCGGGGACAATACCTCCGATAAGGTGGTTTCATGCAATCGGCGTAATCGCCCGAAGCCAATTGCTAAACCTCACCCCCTTCCCCAACCTCCAAACGACCAAGAGACGACCGACCACAGACCCAAAGAACTCCGGCCGCTCCGGCGAACTCTTCAATCTCTTGGTCCGTAGTCAGCGGTCTCTGGTCTTCAAAGCCCCATGTCCCTCGAAAACACCATCTACACCTCGCCGGTGTTCACCCAGGCGTGCCGCCAGTTCGACCGCGCCGCCGACATCCTCGGCATCGATCAGGCCGTCTGCGAGCGCACCAAGCGCCCCCGCCGCTGCGTCGTCGTGACCATGCCCGTCCGCATGGACGACGGCAAAGTGCGGGTCTTCGAGGGCTACCGCGTGCAGCACAACCTCTCCACCGGCCCCGCCAAGGGCGGCATCCGCTTCCACGAGGACGTCACCCTCGGCGAGGTCGCCGCCCTCGCCATGTGGATGAGCTGGAAATGCTCCCTCGTCGGCCTGCCCTACGGCGGGGCCAAGGGCGGCGTCGTCGTCAACACCCGTGATCTCTCCACCACCGAGCTCGAGCGCCTCTCCCGCCGCTACATGCAGGAACTCGTCCCCTTCATCGGCCCCAAGGTGGACATCCCCGCCCCCGACGTCGGCACCAACGAGCAGGTCATGGCCTGGATGATGGACACCTATTCCGCCCACGTCGGCCACTACGACCCCGGCGTCATCACCGGCAAACCCGTCGCCATCGGCGGCTCGCTCGGCCGCAAGGAGGCCACCGGCGAGGGCGTCGCCTGGTTCACCAAGGCCTACCTCGGCGACATGGGCATCAAGGCCGCCCAGACCACCGTCGCCATCCAGGGTTTCGGCAACGTCGGCAGCGAGGCCGCCCTCGCCCTCTCCGCGTGGGGTGCGAAGATCGTCGCCGTCGGCGACTGGACCGGCGGCATCCACAACGCCAAGGGACTCGACATCAAGGACGCCCTCGCCTGGGTCGCCGCCAACAAATCCCTCAAGGGCTACCCGGGCGGCGACGCCATCACCAACGAGCAGCTCCTCGAACTGCCCTGCACCGTCCTCATCCCCGCCGCCCTCGAGCGCGTCATCACCGACCAGAACGCCGGCAGGCTGAAGTGCCGCATGATCGCCGAGGGCGCCAACGGCCCCACCACCAACGCCGCCGACAAGATCCTCGAGGACCGCGGCGACATCGAGGTCATCCCCGACGTCCTCTGCAACTCCGGCGGCGTCATCGTCTCCTACTTCGAGTGGCTGCAGAACCTCCAGAGCTACTACTGGACCAAGGAGGAGGTCTTCGAGAAGCTCCACCGGATGCTCGCCAAGGCCAAGGCGTCGGTGGACGACACCATGCGGCACTACAAGTGCTCCCGCCGCGAAGCCGCCCTCCTGCTCGGCATCTCCCGCGTCTCCGAGGCCAAATCCAAGCGCGGCCTGTTCCCCTGATGGAGGGCGGGATCGCCGAATGCCGCCTCAGCTGTAGCGCAGCCCGCCGGGCTGCGTTGCAACACCCCACCGGGGTGCTCCATACCCTTTGCCTTGCTGTAGCCGGGGTCGGTGACCCGGCCCTTGGACTCGCAGGTGGAGCGACCTTGGTCGCCTCCGGCGCCGCCTCTGGCGGGTAAACTTGCCCCCAAGACGCATCTCCTCCTCCCCGTTGGAGGGTCCGCGTCCCTGCGGACCGTTTCCCCTGGAGGGCTGGTCTCCCGACCAGCCGCACGGCAAGATCCCCCATGCCCCCCGCCCTGACTCGAGAAATCAGCACCAATCGGATGCTGTTCTCCCATGAAGAAAACCCACCCGCGAGGAGCGCGACCGCATGTGCACCCGGAAGCGGCGCTACGCCACGCAGGCCGACGCCCTCGACGCCGCCGCCATCGCCGGCCGGGAGCGCGACCGCACCGCCTACCGCTGTCCCCTCTGCGGCAAGTGGCACCTCACCTCCGCCTGAACCATCCCGCTTGCTTCAGTCATTACGGCACCCGAGCGGATCGCCCTAGGCCCGGAGACGACCAAGCCAGCCCCGTGCTTTGCAGCTTCGTTCTGGCGACGTGAGAGCCACAAGTTGTTGCGCCGGAGATTGGCGCCCTCACGGGGAATCGAACCCCGGTTTGGGCCTTGAGAGGGCCCCGTCCTAGCCGCTAGACGATGAGGGCAAAAATTGGAACGTGGAGGAAAGCGCGCCGGACTCGGTTCCGTCAAGCGCGCAGATGTATCAGGCAATAATCTCCTCGGGCTTGAAGAACCGCGCGATCTCGGCCTTCCCATTCTCCACGCTGTCGGAGGCATGCACGACGTTCTTCATCATCTCCGTGCCGAAGTCGCCGCGGATGGTGCCCTTGGCCGCCTTGCGCGAATCGGTCGGCCCGAGCAGGTCGCGCACCTTCTGCACGATATCGTCGCCCTGCAAAGCCATCATGATGACCGGGCGCGAGCTCATGAACGCCTCGATCTCCGGGTAGAAGGGCTTGTCGGCGACGTGAGCGTAGTGCGTCCGGAGCAACGCCGGCGCCAGGCGCGCCATCTTGCACCCGATGACATCGAAGCCCGCGGCCTCGAAACGCGCGAGCACCGTGCCGACGTGGCGCTGTTCCATGCAATCCGGTTTGAAGATGACGAAGGTTCGCTGCATAAAGCGGCCCACCATACATCCCGCGAGACGCTTGGAAAGTCTGGACTTTCAGCGGCTGGATTTTCGTCCTACCGCCTTCGGGCCAGCGGTTTGCAGCATTCCTGACCCCGCTCAGAGCGCCGCGTGATACATCCGCTCGTAGGCCGCGACCGCGGTCTTCCACGAAAAATCCCGCGCCATGCCGCGCTGCCGCACGGCCGCCAGCCGCGCCTTGTCGGAATACAGCGCCAGCGCGCGGCGGAGCGCCGCGTTGAACTCCGCCGGGCTGGGCGCGAACATGATGCCCGTGCCCTCGGCGGGCCGCTCGTCGATGTCCACCACCGTGTCCATCAGTCCGCCGACGCGGCTGACCAGCGGCACGGTGCCGTAGGCGAGGCTATACATCTGGTTGAGCCCGCAAGGCTCGAAGAGCGACGGCATCAGGAAAAAGTCCGCGCCCGCCTCGATCAGGTGGCTCATCCCCTCGTCGAGCCGCACGCTCACGGCGATGCGCTCGCGGTGCTTCGCGCCCAGCTCCATGAAGTCCACCTCGTAGCGCTTCTCGCCCGAGCCCAGCACGACGAGGCGGCAGTTCTCCGTGGCGAAGAAATCCGCGGCGCCCAGCACGAGGTCGTGCCCCTTGGCCGGTGTCATCCGGCTGATCATGCCGAAGACCGGACCCTTGAAGCGCGCGTTCCAGCCGAACTCCTTCAGCAGCTTTGCGCGGCACGCATCCTTGCCGGTCATGTCCTCGGCGGAGTAGCGCGCGGGCAGGCTCTTGTCGGTGGCGGGATTCCACACCGCCGTGTCGATGCCGTTGAGCAGGCCATGCAGGTCGTCCACGCGCGTGCGGATGACGCCGTCCATGCCGTTGCCGAACTCCGGGGTCTGGATCTCGCGCGCGTATTGCGGGCTGACGGTGGTGACGAGGTCGGCGAACATCACCCCGCCCTTCAGCATGCTGATCTGGTCGTAATACTCGATGCCGTCGATGGTCAGCATCTCCTCCGGCAGGTTGGTCAGGGCGAAGGATTTCCGCGGGAACACGCCCTGGTAGGCGATGTTGTGGATGGTGAAGACCGTCTTGAGCGCGAGGGTGACGCCGTGGCGCCGCTCGGCGTCGCGCAGGAAGATCGGCAGCAGGCCCGTCTGCCAGTCGTGGCAATGCACGATGTCGGCCTTGAAGTCGGTCAGCCGCAGCACCTCGACCGCCGCCTTCTGGAAGAAGATGAAGCGCGCGTCGTTGTCGTCGTAGTCGCGCTCGCCCGTCCAGTAAGGCTGCTTGCGGTCGAAGAACTCCTCGCGGCACACCAGGTGCAGGGTCAGGCGCGGCCGGAGTTGGAGGGTGTGGATGTCGGCGGCGAGGAACACATCGCCCAGTTCGATCTTGAGCTGGTGGGTGCGCTGCGCGCCGGCCGGCAGGGCCTTGTCCAGCACGGACCGGTAGCCGGGCAGGAACACCGCCACCTCGTGTCCGTTGTCGGCCAGGGCGCCCGTCAACGCCGCCGCCACATCGGCCAGGCCGCCCGTCTTGAGCCAGGGGAACAGCTCGCTGGCGGCGTGGACAATTCGCATGTTGCCACGCTACGGACCGCCCCGCACGGTTCCAACCGAAAATTGCCGCAATCTTTCGCGCGCCCCGGCCGCGCCTCACGAATGAATTTCCGCGAACGCCTCCTGGCGCACCTCCAGCGCCGCCACTACGTCCCCGCCTCCGCCGCCGCCATCGCCCGCGAGTGGCGCCTGCCCAAAAAGGAGCGCACGCGCTTCCAGCAGGAGGCGCGCCGGCTCGTCCACCAGGGCGCGGTCGTCCTGGTGAAGGGCGACCGTCTGTGCTTCCCGCGCGAGGCCGACCTCGTGACCGGCCGCATCAGCTTCCGCGCGAGCGGCTCGGCCATCGTCTTCCCCGAGGGCAAGGTCAACGAGCCGGGCCGCGAAAAACCCGTGCAGGTCGCCGCCGAGAACACCGGCACCGCGCTCCACGGGGACACCGTCGTCGTGCGGCTCATCACCGGCCGCGAGCGCGAGCAGTTCCGCTTCCTCAAGCCCGACGAACCCGCCGGACGCGTCCTCAAGGTCCTCGAGCGCGGGCGCGGCACCACGACCGGCACGCTGCAGCGCGGCCGCACCTTCTTCTATGTCGCGCCCGATGATCCCCGTTTCGGTCACGATGTCATCGTGCCCGACCCGCAGCGCGCGAAGCTCCGGCCCCTTCCCGCCGTCGGCGACAAGGTCGTCGTCAAGCTCAACGAGTGGAAGGAGCGCCACCTCAACCCCGACGGCGAGATCGTCGAGAAGCTCGGCCGCGCCCTCGAGCCGCGCGCCGAGCTCGCCGCCATCTTCCACAAATACGATCTCTCCGCGGAATTCCCCGAGGATGTCGTCCGCGAGGCCGGGGCGCTGCCCGCGCAGGTCGGCGCGGCCGACCTGGCCGGCCGGCAGGACTACCGCGACATCCCGACCTTCACCATCGACCCGGACGACGCCAAGGATTTCGACGACGCCCTCTCCCTCGAATACCTCGACCACGGCGAACTGCGCATCGGCGTCCACATCGCCGATGTCAGCCACTACGTGAAGCCCGGCACCGCGCTCGACCGCGAGGGCCGGCGCCGCGGCAACTCCACCTACCTTGTCGGCACCGTCGTGCCGATGCTGCCGGAGAAGCTTTCCAACGGCCTCTGCTCGCTCGTCGAGGCGCAGAACCGGCTGACCAAGGCCGCGCTCTTCACCTTCGCCCGCAACGGCCGAGTCAAGCACGTCTCCTTCGCCAACACCGTCATCCGCAGCCGCAAGCGCCTCACCTACAAGCAGGCCTACGCGCTCATGTTCGAGGACAACCTCGACAAGGTCCGCGCGATGCCGCCCCCGCCGAAGCACCAGACCGGTTCCACCGGCCGCCTGCTCACCGACCTCTCTCATCGTGAACTCGCCGACCTGCAGAAATGGGTGCGCCAGCTCTGGACCATCGGCGGGCGCCTGCGCAAGGAGCGCATGGCCGGCGGCAGCCTCGACCTCGACATGCCCGAGACGAAGATTTTCGTGGACGAGCAGGGCTACGCCGACCGCATCGAGAAGATCGAGAACGACGAGAGCCACCAGCTCATCGAGGAGTTCATGCTCCTGGCCAACGAGGCCGTCGCCCGCCTCACCCGCAAGCACAACCTCCCCTCGCTCTACCGCGTGCATGACGACCCCGACGAGGAGCGCCTCGCCGAGCTGCGCCAGACCCTCGCCACCCACGGCATCAAGACCGGCGACCTCTCCCGCCGCGAGGAGCTGGTCAAGGTGCTCGCCCTGCTCAAGCACCACCCGCAGGGCCACCTGCTCCGCATCCAGGTGCTCCGCAGCATGCGCAAGGCCTGCTACCGCGCCAAACCCGACGGGCACTACGGCCTCAACAAGCGCGACTACACCCACTTCACCTCGCCCATCCGGCGCTACTCCGACCTCGTCGTCCACCGCGTCTTTGAGGATTACGTCGTCAAGCACCTCGGCCAGCCCGCGCCCGCCGGCCACCGCGGCTACCGCATCGTCCACATCGACGAGCTGGCCGAGCACCTCAGCCTCACCGAGATCAACAGCACCGAGGCCGAGCGCGACTCCGTGAAGGTGAAGCTCACCGAGTTCTTCGAGCGCGAGGTGGAGAAGAAAAAGAAGACCCGCTTTCCCGCCGTCATCACCGACGTGCGCAACCACGGCTTCTTTGTCGAGCTGTCCGCCGCCGGCGCCTTCGGCCTCGTGCCCGTCTCCTCGCTCCAGGACGATTTTTATCACCTCAACGGGGCCGGCGACACCTTCATCGGCCGCAAGACCAAGCGCAAATTCGGGCTCGGCCAGAAGATCGAGGTCGTCGCGCTCAAGGTGGACCGCCAGAAGCGCCTCATCGACTTCACCGTGGCGTAAGTATTGTTGTAGCCGGGGGCGGCGACCCCGGCCGAAGGAGAATGGATGCATGCTCCCCACCGGGGTCGCCGACCCCGGCTACAGCGCAAGCACCGTGGTTTGCAATTTCGCCGCGGCCCGTTTCGCTCCCCTCCGTATGCACTACGACTTCGCTGGGAAATTCCGCGCGCTCTACGACAAGGCCGTGAAACTCTACGCCGGCGGCCGGCGCGAAGCCGGCACTTTCTTCACCGCCGGCGAGGTGGCCTGGCTCGCCGCCCACGGCCTCGGTGCGCAGGCGCTCTACGATTACGCCGAGGATCACAACAACTACGACGGTGATCCCGGCTATGACCGCGCCCTCGCCATCGAGACCGTCCGCCGCGACTACTTCCTGAACGCGCAGGGCGGCAAACCCTCCGCCGCTGTGCTCGACCCGGACAAGATGCCCGCCAAGACCGACGCCGTTAAAGGCATCGAGTGGCTCCCCCGCCTCCTCCCCAAGACCCGCGCCAAGCTCCGCGGCGAGCTGCCGTCGTCGCTCATGTATTGCTGCGGCGGGGACCGGAACTTTTTCCGGACCCACGACATCCACCCGGCCGAGTTCCTCAGCCTCGTCTGGCGCCACGACGGCAACGACGGCGCCATCGTGGACTGGGTGGTTAAGCGTAGCACCAAGAAATAGCCGGTCCGGCTTGCCTCGCGCCGCCCGGCGGCCCAGCGTAGCGGCGCTTTCCCGCCATGCCTTCCTATACCCTCCGCGTCAACGGCCTGGCCCGCCAGGTTGAGGCCGCGGCCGACACCCCCCTGCTCTGGGTGTTGCGCGACAACCTCGGGCTCGTCGGAACCAAATATGGCTGCGGCATGGGCCTCTGCGGCGCCTGCACGGTCCACTTCAACGGCGCGCCGCTGCGCTCCTGCCAGATTCCCGTTTCCACCGCCGCGGCATCAGCCATCACCACCATCGAGGGGCTATCCCCTGATGGAAATCACCCGTTGCAAAAGGCGTGGCGCGATCACGACGTGCCGCAGTGCGGTTACTGCCAGGCCGGGCAGATCATGAGCGCCGCCGCCCTGCTCAAGTCCAACGCGAGTCCGTCCGACGACGCCATCGACGCCGCGCTCGCCGGCAATCTCTGCCGCTGCGGCACCTACGTCCGCATCCGTGCCGCGGTCAAGGATGCCGCCGCGGCGATGAAAGGGGGCGCGTGATGAAGCCCGCTTCCCGCCCGTCTCTCGACCGCCGCGGATTTATCCGCGTCACCGCGCTCGCCGGCGGCGGATTCGCCCTCGGTTGCTACCTGAAGGGCACCGATGCCCTCGCCCAGGCTGCGGGCGCGATTGATGACACCGCCCGCGCGTTCACGCCCAATGCCTTCATCACCATCACGCCCGACGGCACGGTGACCCTGATGGCCAAGAACCCCGAGGCGGGCCAGGGCGTGAAGACCTCGCTGCCGATGATCATCGCCGAGGAGCTCGAGGTGGACTTCGACAAAGTCGTCATCAAGCAGGCCGACCTCGACGAGAAGGCCTATGGCCGGCAGTTCGCCGGCGGCAGCCGCTCGACTCCCGACAATTACGACATGCTGCGTCGCGCCGGCGCGGTCGCCCGCACGATGCTCATCGCCGCCGCGGCGAAGGAGTGGGGCGTGCCGGAGGACGAATGTTACGCCGAGAGCGGCACGGTCTACCACCGGCCGACCGGACGCGCCTTCGACTACGGAGCACTCGCCACCAAGGCCGCGCTGCTGCCCGTGCCCGACGAGAAGACCGTCAAGCTGAAGGACCCTTCCGAATTCAAGCTGCTGGGCCGGCGCATCGGCGGCGTGGACAACCAGATGATCGTCACCGGCCAGGCGCTGTTCGGCATCGACCAGGTCGTGCCCGGCATGGCCTACGCCGTCTACGAACGCTGCCCGGTCTACTGCGGCAAGGTCGCCAGCGCCAACCTCGACGCCGTCAAGGCGCAGCCCGGCGTGCGCGACGTCTTCATCATCGAGGGAGGCGACAATCCCACGGGCCTCGTCTCGGGCGTCGCCATCGTGGCCGACTCCACCTGGGCCGCCCTGTCGGCGCGCAAGCAGCTTCAGGTCGCCTGGAACGAGGGTGATGTCTCCTTGCACAGCACCGCCGCCTATGCCGCCAAGGCTGCCGGACTGGCGAAGTCCCCCGGCAAGGAGCTGCGCAACGACGGCGACGTGGCCGCCGCCTTCGCCTCCGCCAAGGCCGTCGTCGAGGCCGCCTACGCCTATCCCTACATCTCCCACGCCACGCTCGAGCCGCAGAACTGCACCGCCTCCGTCACCGGCGACCGCGCCGAGATCTGGGCGCCCACGCAGACCCCCGGCGGCGGCCAGGGTCTCGTCGCCCGCACCCTCAAGATTCCGCAGGAGAACATCAAGGTCCACATCACGCGCAACGGCGGCGGCTTCGGCCGGCGCCTGGCCAACGACTACATGGTCGAGGCCGCGGCCATCTCGCAGAAGGCCGGCGTGCCCGTGAAGCTCACCTGGACCCGCGAGGACGACCTCCAGCACGACCCCTACCGGCCCGGCGGCTGGCATTTCCTCAAGGGCGCCGTGGACACGCAGGGCCGGCTCAGCGCGTGGTTCGACCATTTTGTGACCGTCGGTTTCCACTCGGACACGCAGGTCGCCTCCTCGGCCAACATGAGCCCCGACGAGCTGCCGGCGCGCTTCATCCCCAACTTCCGCTACGAGCAGTCCATCGTCGCCACCAACATGCCCAGCGGGCCGCTCCGCGCCCCCGGCAGCAACGCGCTGTCGTTCGTCATCCAGAGCTTCATCGACGAGCTGGCCCACGCCGCCGGGCGCGACCCGGTCGAGTTCCGGCTCGAGCTGCTCGGCGCGGACCGCAAGGTCGAGGCCACGGGCGGGCGCGGCACGCCCTACGACACCGGCCGGATGAAGGGCGTCGTGCGTCGCGTGGCGGAGCTTGCCGGCTGGGGTAAAAAGCTCCCGCGCGGGCGCGGCCAGGGCGTGTCATTCCACTTCAGCCATCAAGGTTATGTCGCCCAGGTCGCCGAGGTCAGCGTGGCCCGCGACGGCACGCTCAAGGTTCATGATGTCTGGTGCTCGTGCGACGTCGGACCCATCATGAACCTCAGCGGCGCGGAAAACCAGGTGCAGGGCTCCATCGTCGACGGCTTGAGCGCCGCGTGGCTGCAGGAGATCACCACCGACCGCGGCCGCACGCAGCAGAGCAATTTCCACGACTACCCGCTGCTCCGCATCAGCGAGACGCCGCGCCTCCACGTGGACTTCATCCAGAGCGACAACCCGCCCACCGGCCTCGGCGAGCCCGCCCTGCCCCCGCTCCCGCCCGCCGTGTGCAACGCCATCTTCGCCGCCACCGGCAGGCGCCTCCGTTCGCTGCCGCTCAGCAAGCACGACCTGGCCTGGAGCTGAGGCGCCGCCGCGCGCGCGCGGCTGCCACTGGCGGAGCGCGGCCTCCGGACGCGCTCCGAACCCTGCCAGCGGCCGGGCTCCACCTTCCCCCAGCCAGGTTCCGGCGAAACGCGAGGCTACGCCCGCCGGCGCTCAGCCGGAATCACGCGGCGGCCGGCCGATTTTCCTCGGCTGGCTTGCGAACTGAAAGGTGGAGCGCCTTGCTTGCCTGCCTTTGGCACGGACCCCAAGGCGCTTTCAGGGTTTCTGCCCGCAACTCAACGCGCTGAGGTCAGCGCGTGCCACCTCCGACTCGTTCCGGCTCAGTTCTCCCGCCAGTTCTTCAGCTTGCGCATGTCCACCAGCAGATCGTAGGTGCCCGGCTCGGGCGTGGCGCCCCCCACCGTCACCTCCGCGCCTCCGCCTTTCGGCAGCACGCCGGCGTATTTCTCGCTGACCGCGTTCTCCAGCATGTCGCGCAGCACGTTTGCATGCCGGCTCGAAACGGAGCCGAACTCGTCGCCGTAGCGCCGCTGCGTGGAGCGGTCCGTCACCCGGGCGGTGACCAGATGCACCTTCACCTGGTTCTTGAAGGACACGAATTGCACGCCGCTCTTCATCAGCTCCCACTCCACCTGCTGCGGCTCGGCCATCAGGGTGCTCACGCTGCCGCGGGCGAAGAACACCCCCAGCAGGGCGGCGACCGCCAGTCCGGCGTGGTGCAGCCAGGCCCGCTTGACCTGCTTGACGCGATGCAGCGTCCGCCAGGCCGCCACGATCGCCACCGCCGCCAAGCCGGTCAGCGGCATCGCGTCGCGGTAGCCCGTCGGGACCAGCGGGCCCGTCAGCAACAGGCAGGCGAGGAATACCGCCGGCAGCACGAGCACGCAGATCCCCATCTTGAAGCGCGCCTTCTCTCCCTCCACCCCCTCTTCGAGGCGGAAGGAGCGGTGGATGAAGTAGGCCACCGCCAGCACCACGATCCAGAAATACCACTCGCCGGTGTGGAAGTCGTCCCGCAGCGCCCAGAGCGCGAGCGAGTTCGGCACTGCGTCGCGGAAGAACCATGTCACCGCCGCCTTGGTCCCGGCCAGCGACATGAGCGGATCGCCACTGGCCCAGTGCTCGAGGAGGCGCCCGGCGATGAACCCGGTCACCACCACCACCACATGCAGCATCAGCCAGGTCTTCGGGTTCTGCGCCGAGGCGGACTTCTTGACCTTGAAGAGCAGGATCGCCCCGAGCGGCACCAAGGCGAAGAAGGCCAGCTCCGGCCGGATCATCGCAGAGAGCGCATAGATGAACACCCCGCCCACCATCGCCACCAGGCGTTTCAGGCCGCCGGCCTCCAGCTCGGCCTCCACCGCGGCGAAGCCCGCCACGGCGAACAACAGGGCCAGCACCCGCGGCCAGGCGATCGCCCAACCGGCCATCACCTGGGCCGAGGGCAGCAGGATGATGAGCAGGGCCACCGCAGCCGCGTCCACCTCCGGCCAGCCGGATGTGTCCATCTGCCGCCAGAGCAGGATGCCGAGCAGCGCCAGCAGCAGGACCGCCAGCATGCGCACCCGCCACAGGTCGGCGACCGTCGGCGCCAGCTTGAACGAGCTGTCCAGCAGGGCCCGATACATCACCGTCTCGCCCGGCTGGGCGGTGGAACCGGCCGGACTGTGGGCCGAACGCAGGGCGGTGTAGTCGCCCGCCTTGCCGTATTCCGCGGTCAGGGCCGGCAGATAGGCCGCCATCGGCAGGATCAGGAATGCGAGGTAAAGCAGTCGTTGGCGCATGGTTAGAGACCCATCTCTTGCTGGCCGGTTTGTGAGGCAATCCCGAGGAAACGTCCATACCGTTCGAGCCAGTCGTCCAACTTTTCCAGATAATATGCCGGATCGTAGGGCGCGTTGATGGCATCGTGCGCCGCCAGCGGCCGGGCGCGCTGCCAGTCGGAGGTCTGCCCCGGTTGCTTCGGCGTGATGTAATAGCTGACCCGCTCGCCCATGCGTGGCCGCGGGTTCATCCGCAGCGCCACCTCCGCGGCGGCGCGGCGCGGTTTGCCCCCGCCCGCGATCCATTGCTCGTAGGCCTCCGGATTCTGGCCCAGCGCCTCGGACTTTGCCAATTGCTCCACCGGCAGCTCGCGCGCCGTGATCTTTTTGCGCAGCTCCTCCAGCAACCCCGCGGGCGAATCCGGCCTGACCCCGAGCAGGAACGACAGGAACTGATCCGTGAGCTGCTTCAGGCAGGGCTCCACGCCGCGCGAGCGGAGCGCCGAGCCGCGCAGGATGATTTTCCCGTCCGCGGCGAGGGCGTAGTTCTTCGCCTTGTAGCAGAACATCGCGTCGTAGCGCCCATCGAACTCCAGCTCGATGCCCGGCGGCAGAATCCCCGCCACCTGCTCCAGCAGCGCCTCCGGCCGCGCGTGATTCTCCGGCGAGGCCAGGTAGATGCCGTCGGTGTCGGCCTCGAGGATGGTGCAGCCCAGCTCCTCAAACCTCGCGATCAGCGCCTGCAGCAATTCGCGGCCCCGGCGCGTGACCTCCGCCGCCAGCTCCCCGTCGCCGAACCGCGCGCCGGAGAACCCGAGGTAACCGTAGAACGAGTTGATGAGGATCTTGAAGTTCGCCTGCCGCGCCCGCGCCTCGTCGCGCTCGGCCGCCGCCGGCGCCTCCCGGGCGAGCGTCTTGTATTTCAGCCGGTATTCGCGGAGCCGTTTCAGCATGGGCAGGAACACGCCGAGCGTGTCGGACTTCGGGTTGCGCCCGATGTGCAGCATCAGGCTCGGGTAGAGCGACGCCACGTCGAAGTGCAGCACCTGCCGGAACACTCCCTCCTTGAAGCTCCGCGTGAACCCGCCGGCGAACGATGCCACCTCGCTGGGCGCCGGGCACGCCGCCCTGGCGTGGTAGTATTCCTCGAGGAAAAGCAGGTCCACCTTGCCGGCCGTGCCGCGCAGCGCGGCTTCCTGCAACAGCATGGGAAAGGTCCGCGCCTGCTCGAAGAACGTCGGCAGCAGCACATCGGCCAGCCCGCGCGTCTCGCGCAGGTCGTCCGCCAGGTAGGCGAGAAACTTCTCCCGGTCGCTCTTGAACATCTCCTGGATCCGCCCGCCCTCGATGTAGGTCCGTCCCTCGCCCGACTCGGGCGTGATGCCGAAATACACCGCCGCCTCCTTCAGTCCATAGGACGTCATTTCACGCGCGGTGAGGTCGAAGAGCTGCACGAGCAGGTAGGTGTCCGCCACCGCCCGGCCCGGCAGGTCGCAGCGCGGGAAATCCACCCACCGCTCCGCGACTTTCAGCCGGCTGCCGCGGAACGACGCCGTCTGCCCAAACCGCCCCCACGCGCACGGCGCCTTGTGGCGCTTGCTGCGCTGCCGGAGGTAATCGAGGTCGAATTTGAAGAGGTTGTGCCCCTCGACGACGTCGGGATCCATCTCCCGCAGCGTGTCGTTGAAGGCGAGCAGCAGCCGCTTCTCCGCGGCATCCGTGTCCTCCTCCAGCACCAGCAGCTCGCGCCGGTCGCCGCACTGCAGCCCGATCGCCAGCACGCGGTCCCCGTCCTCCTTCGCGTCGCTGAAGCCGGTCGGCCCGGTCGCCGCGGTCTCGATGTCGAGCTGGCAGCGGCGCAGATCCTTGAAGTGCATCTCGGCAAAGAGCCGCGCCCGCCGCTGCATCAGCCACTGGCTCTCGTAGGGCCGGAGCACGTCCACCGCCGCGCCCTCGCGGACGGATTCGTGGTAGGTCTCGAACGCCTTGGCGGATTCCGCCTGCGCCAGCCAGCGGAAGGCCCCCTCGCCTTGCAGCCGCTCCAGCATCACCGCCTCGTTCTCGACCGGCTCGGCCAGCCACAGGAAAGGCCGGAAATCCTCGGTCGTCTCCTTCCGCCCGCCCTTGCCATCCGCCACGCAGCAATGGGCCCGGCCGTCGCCGCCGATCCACAAGCCGCAAAGGGGTTCTTTTGTCATTCTGAATCCGCTTCGGGCGGATGAAGAATCCATTTGGACTCACGTCTCCGCAAAATGCAACGATTGACCCTCTATCCTGCTGGGCCATCTGCCACCTGCGGCGGCGCTCATGGAGCGCCGCTCCATGAAACACCGGCGCTCAGAACGGCTTGAAATACACCATCACGAGCGCGAGCAGCAGCAGCGACAACCCCGCCAGGCTCAACCCCCCGCGCAGGTGCGCCCGGCGGTAGGCCAGGCCCGCCAGCGCCATGAAACCGAGCCAGCAGAAAAGCTTCAGCGCCAGCCAGCCCCCCGGCCAGACATTCTGGTAGACCTTGCTCAGCAGGCCGAATCCGCTCACCAGCACCAGCAACCCGGCGATGCCCGTGATCATCATCGTGCGCTTGCGGTTCTCCGGCTCGGGATTGGCAAAGGCCATGAACGTGTGCGCCGTCAGCACGATCAGCGCGAACACATGCAGCAGGTAGTAGTATTGGGGGTTCATGCGGGCTCCTGGGAAACGCTAATCTGCGCTATTCCCCGCGGAAGGGAAGGCAGAACTGGTGACCTTGGGAGTCTTGTCATCGCGAGGCCCGCGCTGCGGGCCGTGGCGATCCATCTGGATTGCTTCGTCGTCCCGCCCGGGACTCCTCGCAATGACAACCAGCGGATGCTCTCGCCGCCGACTATCGCTCCCTTATACAGAAATAAAGAATGACACTCCACCTGTGCCGTCTGCCCAAAGGCTCATGTCCTTTTTAACTTCAGGTGGGCGCCACCCGCGGCGTTTCTGCCTTCCGGTTTACGGCCTGGCATCCGCGCCGCTGTCGGCGGCTCCCAAATTATTACAAAGGCAAAGAGCGTTATATTGAAGGCAACTCGAACACTGCAGAGTGTCGGCCGGAACCCTACGTCCCCACCCCCGCCCGGCAACCGGAAATCACCGGTCGCGCAGCTATCGCTTGACTTGACCGAGATTCCGAATCTTGGCCCGGCCTACCCCTCCATCACCGTCGGGTCGAGGTGCTGGATGATCAGCTCCTGCAGCGTGGCGAGGAAGAGATAGGCGGCGAAGGCGCGGCGCTCGGTCTCGTCGAGGTTGCCGAGCGTCACCTCGCCGCTTTCCAGCGAGTCGTCACCCAGCGTGCGCAGATGCCGTTCCCTCAGCCGCAACCGCACGGCCGAGCACGCGCGCAGCACCGTCTCGGCGTTCGTCGGGTCGAGCGCAATGACGCCCCGCGCGAAGAACTCCGAACCGAAGAGCGACAGCAGCGCCGCCAGGTCGGAGTTCTGCCCGTGCAGCAGCTCCTTGGTCCAGCCGTCGGCGAAGTCCTTCTCGGAGTCCGGCACCTCCTGCTTCTGCGCCAGCACGGGCTTCAGGTCGTCCGCCGCGGACTTGATGACGTCGAGCAGCGGCGCCACCGCCTCGAGGTTCAGCCTGATCTCAACGCGCTTCATGGATCCGATCATTTACCCCAAGGAAGCAAAGCAAGCAAAGGGTGGAAGGCTTTCTTCGCTAACTTTGCGTCCTTCGTGTAGATCATCTCGTTTCGTCGGCCTCGATGATGGCCTGGAGGTGCCACTGCTGGAGGGTGAAGACATACGCCTCGGCCTGTTCGCGCACGCCGGTCCACACGACCGAGCGCCCCTGCTCGTGGACCTCGAGCATGTGTTTCCGCGCCTTCATCTCGTCGAAGCCGAACACCTTCTTGAAGACCATCACGACGTAGGACATGAGGTTCACCGGGTCGTTGAGCACCACGACCCGCCAGACGTCCTGCAACCGGGCCTTGGTCTCGGTCGCCGGGCTCGGGGCCGGGCGGGTCTTGGTCTCGGCGAAAATCATGTGTCTTGTCATCGCGTGGGCCGCCACTGCGGCCCGTGGCGATCCAGTTGGATTGCTTCGTCTCCCGCCAAGGCGGGATCCTCGCAATGACTGTTCAGGACGTGGTGGATTGGGAGGCCGTGCGCACCGCCTCGGCGACGGCCGCCTCGGCGCTGGCGAGGGGAACCTTACTCACTTCCCTGGCCTTGCGCCACTTCATTTCCACGACGCCTTCCTTCAGGCCCCGGCCGCCCACCGTCAGCCGGAGGGGGATGCCGATGAGATCCGCGTCCTTGAATTTCACGCCCGGGCGCTCCGCCCGGTCATCGATCAGCACGTCCGCCCCGGCCGCCTCGGCGGCGGCGGCGAGCTTTCGCGCCACGCCGCTTGCAGCCGCGTCCTGCGGGTCGAGGTTCACGACCAGCACCTGCCACGGCGCGACCGCCCACGGCCAGACGATGCCGTCGGCGTCGTTGCTCTGCTCGACGACCGCCTGCAGCGTGCGGCTGATGCCGATGCCGTAACAGCCCATGACCATCGGGTGCGACTGCTTCTTGTCGTCGGTATAGACGGCGCCGAACTTCTCGGAGTATTTCGTGCCGAGGATGAAGACGTGGCCGACCTCGATGGCGCGGTCGATCTTGAGCGGCGCGCCGCACTTCGGGCACGGCTCGCCGGCCCGCACGGACCGGAAGTCGCCGAACTGAGTGATTTCAAGGTCGCGCATCACGTTGACGTTCCGCAGGTGGAAGCCGTCCTGGTTGGCGCCGGTCGTGCCGTTGCCGACGAGCTTGATCGCGTGGTCGGCGAAGATGCCCGCGAGCGCGCCGGGGTCTTTGATCGTGCCCTTGACCGTGCCGAGGCTGCCGGGCCGGGCGCCCATGACCGGCTCGATCTCCTCGGGAGTGGCCGGGCGCCAGAGCTGGAAGCCGAGCGCGCCGAGCTTCGCCTCCTCCAGTTCGTCGCAGCCGCGCAGCACGACCAGAAACGGCTTGCCGTCGCCGATATAGACGAGGGTCTTGAACTGCTTGTCCGCGGCGGCGTTGTAGGGCGCGGCGGCCAGCGCGGCGATGGTCACGATGCCCGGCGTGGCGAACTCCTCCAGCGCGCCCGCCGGGGCCGGCACGGCGTAATCCGCCGGCACGAGCCCGCTGGTGGCCTTCTCCCGGTTGGCGGAATAGCCGCTCTGCTCGCAATGCACCACGTCGTCGTCGCCGACCGGAGCCGGCACCATGAATTCGTGCGAGAAGCTGCCGCCCATCACGCCGGTGTCGGCCTCGACCGCGATGGTCTTGAGCCCGCAGCGCGTGAAGAACGCCGTGTAGGCGCGCTTCATCTTGTGGTAGCTCTCGATCGCGCCGGCATCGTCCGCATCGAAGCTGTAGGCGTCCTTCATGATGAACTCCCGCGCGCGCATCAGGCCGTAGCGCGGGCGGATCTCGTTCCGGAACTTGGCGCCGATCTGGTAGAAATTCCTCGGCAGGTCGCGGTAGCTGGTGATCTCGGCCTTCACCAGCGGCGTGATGACCTCCTCGTGCGTGGGGCCGAGGACGTATTCGGGTTCCTTGGCGCGGCCCTTGCCGGCGCCGGCATGGTCAACGCGATACATGATCTCTCGCGCCGCGGACCAGCGCGGGCCCTCCTGCCAGTTCTCGGACGGGTGGATGAAAGGCATGGACAGCTCGATGGCGCCCTCGCGGTCCATCTCCTCGCGGCAGAGCTGCGAGATCTTCCGCACGACGCGCAGCCCGGCCGGCATGAACGTGTAGAGCCCGCCGCCCAGCTTGCGCACCAGGCCGGCGCGCAGCAGGAGCTTGTGCGAGGCGATCTCGGCGTCGGAAGGGCTCTCCTTCAGCGTGGGGATGAACGTTTGCGACCAGAATTTCATGAAGCCCGGCACGATGAACGACTCCCCGGAACCGGCGCAAATGTATTTGCACCCGCCGCCCCGCGCCGTTTGCCCTGTCATCGCGAGGGCCGCCTGGCGGTCCGTGGCGATCCATCTGGATTGCTTCGTCGTCCCCCGAGCGGGACTCCTCGCAATGACAAACTCCCGAGCCCGCTGAACCACAGAAATGCCTGCCGCTTCCCGCCGCGCCGCGCCCAAGCCCTGGCCCATGAAATGGGTCGTCGCGGTCATTGTCGTCTGTCTCGCCCTCTACACGTTCTTCACCCTCAAATATCGCAAGGCCGGCGAACCCTACCGCCCCTACGAGGACGGCGTGCAGCGCACCACCACCGCGCGCCTGCTCGCCGGCGGCTGGAGTCGTATCCCGGTGGCGCTCGACCGGCCGGTGGACGCCCCGCGCGCGGACGCCACCCCGGCCGCCGTCACGCGCGCCGAGCCGGGCCTCGGCGCCGAGCTCGACGCCGCGTTCGTCGAGAAGCCCCGGTTGCTCACCTCCGTCGCCAGCGTAGTCGCCCAGCCGGACGTGGACCGCGGCCAGCCCTATCTCGCGCGCTTCCGCGGCAAGCTGCCCGACCTGCACGGGCAGATCGGCGATGTGCTGCTCTACCGCCGCGGCAACACGCTCGTGCTCATCCCCGTGGTCGAGCCGCTGCCGGACAAGGGCCTGCTCAGCCGCTGGGAAGAGGCGGGCTACACCTTGAGCTTCCCCACGCAGAGCCTGCCGGCCGGCCGCTACGAGGTCACGCTCCGCGCCGCGGGGCCCGCGGCGCGCTGGAGCTTCACCGCGCGCTGAGCCGCGTCGGTCCCCCACCGCCGCTCACATCCCCATTGACGAGCACGGCGGGATGCCCGATTAACCCGGGTGTTTTCGACATGAACCATTGGCTTCCAAAATACCCGTCCGCCTTGATCGGCGGAGCGACTTCGTCGCGGTTAACCCCGATAAAGTCGGCCCTGTCGGGCGAACCCCGCGTCGGCGGGGTTCGGGTTAAATCGGCCTCCACATGAGCAACGGCGAGGCCACGGGCATCAAGCCCACCGATCTGCGCGGCATCCTGAAATACGTCCCCCGGTTCCAGGACCACATCTTCATCATCGCGATCGACGGCAGCGTGGTGGCGGCGGAGAATTTTCCCAACATCCTCCTCGATGTCGCCGTGCTGCGCAGCCTCGGCATCAAGGTCGTCATCGTCCACGGCATCGGCCACCAGCTCGGCGAGCTCTCCGAGATCCGCAAGGTGCCCATCACCGACCGCGTCGGCACGGGCGTCACCGACGCCGCCACGCTCGACCTCTCCATCCGCGCCGCCGGCCGCGTGACCCATCTCGTGCTCGAGGAGCTGACCCAGAACGGCCTCAAGGCCGCCCTCACCAACGCCGTCCGCTCCGCCTCGCTCGGCATCCTCCGCGGCGTGGACCACCAGTTCACCGGCAAGGTGGACCGCATCGACAAGGATTTCCTCCATCACCTCATCGCCGCGCAGATCGTGCCGGTGGTGAACCCCATCGCCTTCGACCGCGACGGCCGCCCGCTGCGCGTCAACTCCGACCTGCTCGCCGCCGAGCTGGCCGAGACCATGCAGGCCTCGAAGATCGTCTACTTCAGCCTGCTCCCCGGCCTGGAGATCGACGGCAAGTTCCGCCGCCAGATCTCCATGGAGGCGCTCCGCAAGATCGTGTCGGAGAAGCCCGAGTCCATCAACGAGCCCATGCGCAGCAAGGCCGTCCACGCCGTCAAGGCCATCGAGACCGGCACGCCGCGCGTCCACCTGCTCGACGGCGGCATCTACGACGGCCTGCTCAACGAGATCTTCTCCAACGAGGGCGTCGGCACCCTCATCCACGGCAACGAATACCAGCAGGTCCGCCGCGCCACCCGGCGCGACGTCCGCGCCATCCACAACCTCACCCGTCAGGCCGTGAAGCGCGAGGAACTGCTCTACCGCACGCAGGACGCCGTCGCGAAGAACATCGAGAACTTCCACGTCTACGAGATCGACGAGAACATCATCGCCTGCATCTCGCTCGCCTTCTATCCCGGCCACCCGGAGTCGGCCGAGGTCGGCTCGCTCTACGTCATGCCGTTCTACCACCACCGCGGCATCGGCAAGAAGATGGTGGACTTCGCCTGCAAGACCGCCGCCGAGCGCGGCGCGAAGCAGGTCATCGCCCTCTCCACCCAGGCCTACACCTTCTTCACCTCGGTGTGCGGCTTCGATGATGCCGAGAAGGACGTGCTGCCCGAGCCGCGGCTCAAGGCCTACGAGGATTCCGGCCGCAACTCGAAGGTGCTGGTCCGGAAGGTGTGAGCGCGCGCCGGAACGGCGCTTGACCGCAGGCCCTTGGGTAATACCGTATTACCCATGCCCACTTTTTCTTTCAAGGCCGGCCCCACCGAGGCCAAATCCATCCGGGCCGCCGCCCGGGCCCGTCGTCTGAGTGTTTCCGAATACCTGCGGCGTGCCGCCCTCCCGCCCGCGAAGCATGGGGGCGACGGCGAAAGCAGATTGAAACCCGGACGGGTCGTGATCCACGGATCCAGCGACGCGCCGGTGGTGACCTCGGAGGATGTGGCCGCCGCACTCTACGAGTGATGCGCCACCTGCTGGACAACGACGTCTTCTTCGCCGCGATCTACGGGAAGCATGTCCTGCATGCCACCTGCCGCGCTTGGCTGGATCGCGCCAAGCCGGAAGGCTGGGCGGTCGCGGCCGAGACTTATCTCGCGGCGGTCCGCCTGCTGATGAACCCATTGGTGCTGAGGTCGGGCCATCTCACGGCTCAACAGGCGATCGAGGCGGTTGAAACCGAACTGGCGGGGCGTCATGCTGGAAAAGTCATCCTGGCCGGCCGGCGACCTGATGCAGCCGTGCTCAAACAGGCCGCCGGACACAAGCAAGTGATGGATTTCTGGCTGGTCCAGATTGCCACCGAGCACGGCTGCAAGCTGGCCACCAACGATGCCGGTCTGGCGCTGGCCTGGCCAAAGATCGTGACGAGAATTTCCTGAACTCCGTGGTTGCAGCAGACCTCAGCGCTTATCCGCCGGCGGCCTTCGCGCTCTCCGGCAGGAACTCGAATGTCGCCACGTCCTCCAGTTTCACCGGCCGGTCGAGCACACCCATCTCCTGCAGCAGGTCGATCTGCTTTTGCAGCCGCTCCGGGGTGAGCTGGCCCATCGCCTCGCCGCGCGCCGGGTCGCCGAGGACGAGCTGGTAGTCCTTCATCGCCTTGATGCTGTAGGCCATGAACTCGGGCGTGAGGTCCGGCCGCAGCTTCCGCAGCAGCGCGTTGCCCGGTTCCGGGTCACCGGTCAGGTAATCAATCCAACCCCGGAGGCTCGCCCGCACGAACTTCGCGACGATGTCCGGATGCTTCGCCAGATACTCCCGGCTGCCGAACATCGCGCGGTAGGGTTCGTAGCCGAGGTCCGGGCTGGCGATGAGCAGCGCGCCGACCTGCGCGCCGCGCTGGGTGGCGAAATACGGCTCGTTGGTCACGAAGCACTGCTGGATGAACCGCGTGTCGTTCATGAACCGCGCGAGGTCGCCGACCAGCGGCTGGATGTTGAACCTGATGCCGAGCTTCTTCTGCACGACCTGCAGCCACGCCGAACCCGCGCCGGCCATGACGGTCTTGCCGTCGAGATCGCGCAGGCCGGCGAGCGGATGCTCCTGGTGGAAGAGGATGCCCTGCGCGTCGCGCTGCATCTCCGCGGCGATCATCTGCAGCGGCAGCCCGCGCGCCACGGCCACGATGAGGTCGTCGCCGTTGGTCATGCCGAGGTCGGTCCGCCCGGTCGCCACGCCGGACCTCACCTGAGCGTTGGGGCCGCCGGGCAGGATCTCGACATCGAGCCCTTCTTCCGCATAGAAGCCCCTGGCCAGCGCCTGGTAATAGCCGCCATGCTCGGGCTGTGGATACCAGTCGGTCTGGAACCGGACTTTGGTCAGCGCCGGCGCAGCCACGGTCGCAACCTTCTTCTTCCCGCAACCGGCAACGAACAATGCCAACGAAGCCAAAAGCAGGCTAATGGCTGTAGGTCGGGCTTTACGCCCGACTGTCGGGGATAAACCCCGACCCACAATTATCCGAAAAAGAGGGTTCATCTCAGTGATCGGCGGGCTCGAAGGAATCGTGCCACTTGTGCAGCGCGGCCCGGTTGAGCAGGGAAACGGCGGCCACGAAGATGAAACCCAGGAGACAGCTGGTCAACGCCGTGGCGAAAAGCGCGGGGATCTTGATCTGCGTGTTGTAGACATAGACGAGGAAACCCAGCCCGCCGGAGCCGCCCGCGGAGTTGCCCACCATGTATTCGCCGAAGATGGCGCCGATCGGCGCAAGCGTCGCCGCGATGCGCAGCCCCGCGAGGTAATACGGCAGGGCCGACGGCACACGCAGCAGCCACAGCTCCTGCCAGCGCGAGGCATTGGCCATGCGAAAAAGCCCGACATGATTCAGCTCGGCCGAGAGCAGGCCCTGCGTCGTGTTCGCCATGATGGGGAAGAAGCTGATGAGCCAGGTGATGGTCACGATGCCGGGAAATCCCGGCCCCGCCCACAGCACGATGATCGGCGTCAGCACGATCACCGGCGTCATCTGCAGCACCAGCAGCCACGGATAGAACGCCGCCCGCAACGAACGCGACACCCCGATGAACATCGCCAGCAGCATCCCCGAGATCGCCGCCAGCGCGAATCCCGCCAGCGCGCCCAGCGCGGTGCTGCGGGCCCCGGCCAGGAGCCGCGCCCTTTCGTCGAGGGCCGCGGCGAGGATCTGCCCGGGCGTGGGCAGCAGCCAGTCGCTGATGCCGCCCGCCGTCTTGATGCCGTGCCAGAGCGCGACAAAGAGCAGCCCGCTCGCCACCGGCAGCAGCCAGACCATCCAGGCCGGAAACCTCTTCATGCCGCCGGCTCCCTTCCTGTCATCCTGAGCGTAGCGAAGGATCCAGCTGGAGCCTCGCTATACAACACGGCAGAATTATTTGTCCAGGCGGTGGAGGGCCGAGCTCCTGCGAGGCCGATTTTCCCTTCGCTTAATGGCCGCGCAGGAACTCGGCCCTCCAACAATTCCGGGTAGCGACTTACGACGCTGTGGATAGCGCACCTGCGGCTGGATTCTTCGGCCCGCTCGGAATGACAATCCAGTTTTTTCATGCCGCCGGCTCCTCCGCCCCGTGCAGCAGCCGGGTGACCTCGTTGACCTTCTCCTGGAACGACCGCTCGCCGCGCAGCCCGGGCGGGCGCGGATACGCAAAATCCACCGTCACCTCGGCCGCGATCCGGCCCGGGTGCGCCCCCATGACGAGGATGCGGTTCGACAGGAACACCGCCTCCGCCACCGAATGGGTGACGAAGATCGCCGTGAACGGCGTGCGCGCCCGCAGGGCCAGCAGCTCCTCGTTCAGCCGGAAGCGCGTCATCTCGTCGAGCGCGCCGAACGGCTCGTCGAGCAGCAGCAGCCCGGGCGCGAGCGACAGCGCGCGGGCGATGGACACGCGCATCTTCATGCCGCCGGACAACTGCCGGGGATAATAATCGCGCACCCTGGCCAGCCCGACGAGTCCGAGCAGCTCGTCCGCCTTGCGGCGGCGCTCGGTCCCGGCGATTCCGCGCAGCCGCAGGAGCATCTCGGCGTTCTTCCGCACGGTCAGCCACGGCAGCAGCGTGGCATCCTGGAAGATGAAAGCCTGCCGGTCCCGCGCCTGCCGCGGTGTCGTGCCGAGCACCGTGAGTTCGCCGGCGGTGACCGGATTGAGCCCGGACACGAGCTTCAGGACCGTGGATTTGCCGCAACCGCTCGGCCCGATCAGGCTGACAAAATCGTCGCGCCGCACCGTCAAGTCGGTCCGGTCGAGCACGAGCGGTCCGTCACCATAGCGCTTGGTGACGCCGCTGAATTTGACGATGGCCGCCGGGTCGTCCATGAATGCCGGGTAATGGATACTATCGCTGCCAAGACGCGAGCCGGTTTGTCATTCGCCGACTGGCGGGATATGACACCGGCGCGCGCCGCCCGCGAGCTGCACGCGCGCGTCGCGGCCCTGCCCGGGAAACTGCGCTCGGCCGCGATCGCCTGGCTGCGGCCGGAGACGAAGCTGGAGCGGGAGCTCGAAAGGTGGAACGGCTTGCCCTCAAGCCGTTCCGAGCGCGTTGAGGGCAACGCGCTCCACCTGCTGCGCGGAGTGCCCTATGCATTGAAGGACTTATTCGACCTGGCCGGCGTCCCGACGCGCGCGGGCTCCAGCTTCCTGCCCGAGGTGCGCCCCACGCCGGCGCATGATTGCAACCTCGTCACCAAGATGCGCTCTTTGGGCGCGGTGGCCGCCGCCAAGACCCACCTGCAGGAGTTCGCCTCCGGTCTGACCGGCGAGAACATCCACTATGGCGACTGTCCGCATCCGCAATTTCCCGACCGGTTGACCGGCGGCTCCAGCAGCGGTTCGGCGGCGCTGGCCGGGGCCGGCGTGGTGCCCTTCGCCATCGGCAGCGACACCGGAGGCTCGGTGCGCGTGCCGGGCTCGTGGTGCGGCCTGTTCGGATTCCGGCTGACCCCGGGCGACGAGTTTATCCGCGACGCGTTCCCGCTTTCGTCGACCTGCGACACCGCCGGGTGGTTCACCGGCAACGCCGCGGACATGCTCACCGCGTGGCGCGCGTTGGTTGGAGGTAGGGCGAATCGTCTCGATGAGCCGTCTGGCCGCGGCATGGCTTCGGCTCGTCCGGAGGACTCGCCCTACCCGGCAGCTGCCCGACCGCGCGGCTGCCACCTGCGCATGGCCCACCTGGTCGAAGGCTTCGATCCGGATGCCGCCACCGCCTGCGATCGGGCGTCCGCCGGGCTTTGTCCCGCTGCCGACGCGGCGACCCGCGACCAGTTGCTCTCGGACTGGAGGGAGGCGCGCGCCACCTACTCCACGATCAGCATGCGAGAGGCATTCGAGGTTCACCGCCGGTGGATGGCGCCCCATCGCGAGCGCTACGACCCGGTGATCTGGGGACGTTACCACGAGGCCGGCGGCTGGCCGGAGGAAAGCATCGCCGCCGCGCACCGGACGAAAGACGCCCTTCGCGCCGGCTGGGCGAAGTTTTTCGAGTCTTATGACTATGTCGTGTTTCCAACCGTGCCCTCGGGTGCGCCGCGCAAGGCCGACCTCACGCCGGACCTGCGGCTGAGCATCCTCACGCTCACCGCCCCCGCCAGCGTCGGCGGGCTGCCCGTGCTCTCGATTCCCGTCCCCCTGCCCTCGGGCCTGACCGCGGGATTGCAAGTCGTCGTCCGCACGCCGGACAGCCCCGTGGTTCCGGCGATCCTATTGATGCTCGCGAAATAGACTGCCACTCGCGTTGCTTGAGGTCGGGCGGAGCGGCTCGCTCCGCCGCGAGTGTAATATCACGTTCACGGCGCACCGCCAAGGCTCCCGCACTTGTCGCCGGGCCGGTGCGCCCTACCCGCCAGTCTGATAGGCGAACCTCAATAGATACCCAGTAACCGCGCGGCATTATCGCCGAGCGCCTCCGACGGCACCTCCGCCGCGCCGGCTTCGCCGAGCAACCCGGTCATGCCCGGCTGGGTCTCGTTCTTGGGATAGAGCACCAACGGATAATCCGTGCCGAACAGGATTCGCTCCGCGCCAGCTCCGGCCATCCCGCGGGCCCACGCCTCGGCGCCGTAGAGCAGCGGCGAAGCCGCGGTGTCGAACAACAGGTTGGCTGGCAGTGAATCGCCGGGCTCGAAGGCCAGCCCCCCGCCCCAATGCGCGAGAATGAATGTCGTGCCTGGAAAATCGCGCGCCATCCGCAAGAAATCCTCCAGCGGCGTCTCGACCCGGCCCGGATAGCGTCGCGAGCCCGGGTCGGTGACATGGAGGTTCACCGGCAGCTTCAGTTCGCCGGCGAGTGCGAGCACCTCGCGCCACACCGCATCGTCGCACGCGAAATGCCGCGAATGCGGCGACAGCTCGCCCAAACCGATGAACCCCTCGTCGCGCGCGCGTTTCACGATTTCCAGCACCCCGGCCCCGGCCGCCGCCTGCAGCGTGGCAAACGCCGTCAGCCGGTCCGGATGCGCGCGCACGCATTCCGCGTAGAACCGGTTCTGCATCGCGCAATTCTCCGCCTGCTCCCAATACCAGCCGAGCAGCACGGACTTCTCGACTCCCGCCGCATCCATCGCGCGCAGCAACTGCTCCACGGTGGGAAACGTCTGCACCGGCTTGCCGTCGCCCCGCCAGCGGGTGCAGAGCTTGGCCCAACGCGGCTCGCGCCGCTCCTCCGCCCAGGCGGCCGGCAGCCGGTTCACCTCCGGGGGATACAGATGCACATGCGCGTCGATGATCCGCACGGCGGCAGGCTCCCTTTCTTCCAGTCGCGCCGCAAGCTGCGATGTTTAGCCCGGCCGGGCCGCGTCCGCCTGCGTCGGCCGTCCGCTCCGGTTTGTCACCTAATAGGTGACAAACCGGCGGAGCGGAGAGTCGCGTTTTGCTGGCGGCAAGCTTGTCATCTATGGGCGGCCACGCGCGCGGGGCGCGGCTTCTCGGGTGAGTAACTGGCAGTTTGCACCGTTCACGCGGGAAGAAGATGAACGACACGATTTCCAGCTCCGTGGTTCACAACGTCCGATATGAGGTCAGTGGAGAGGTGACAACGCGGGATGGGCGTAATGCGGGATCGCCCGGGGCGGCTTACTCGGCGCGCTCGAGCCGCACGGTCCAGCCGCCGCCGGAGCCGAGGCCGTGGGTGCGGGAGAAATTGCCCTGATTGAGCGCGAAGGAGACGTTGAGCAGGCTGTTGATGTAGAGCAGGGGCGCCCCTTGGGGCACGTCGCCGAAGGTCCGGGCGTAGGGCAGCACGCCGCGCCAGACCTCTTTGGTGTCGCGGGAGATGACGACGAGGAAGCGGTCGCCGAATTTCGGGGCGGGTTCGAGCGCTGCGAAGAGGGTGTCGGGGAGGTTGGTCCAGACGTTGCCGAAATGGAAATCGATGAGGGGGATGGCGCCGGCCAGGCCCCCGCCCTGGCGGGCGGGCTGCTGGTAGGGGAGGCTGACGACCTTCGGCGCGAGGAGCGGGCCGACGCCCTCGAAGCCGATCTGGCCCGCGGCCAGGCGCGCGGCGGTGAAGACATAGACGTCGCGCCCGTGGAAGGTGTAGCTGCGCTCGGAGCCGGCGCGCCGGTTGATCTGCTCGTCGATGCGGCGGACGGCCTCGATGCCGAGCTCTTCGGCGACGAAGGTGAGGGTGCCGTTGTCGGGGGTGACGAAGTAGTGCCCGGATTTGGTCTTGAGCACGACGGAGGCGCGGGCGGTGCCGACGCCGGGGTCGACGACGGAGATGAACACGGTGCCGGCGGGCCAGTAGGGCGCGGTCTGTTTGAGGCGGTAGGCGGCTTCCCAGATGTCGTAGGGCGTGTTCTCGTGGCTGAGGTCCACGAGCGGGAGCGTCGGGTCCACGCCGAAGGCGACGCCTTTCATCTCGGCGACGGCGCCATCTTTGGTGCCGAAGTCGGTCTGGAGGACGAGGGCGGGCGGCGCGGCGAGGGCGAGGGCGGGGAGGAGCAGGAGGGCGGCGGGGATTCTCATGGCGGGAGCAAGACCGGACGCCGCCCGACGGCAAGCCGCGGGCGGCGCGGGGGATTCAGGCGGCGGGGCGGGTCACCATTTGTATTTGAGGGTGAGCTCGGCGCGGAGGGGCAGTTCGGCGACGATGGACTCGTTGCCGTAAACGGCATTGGGCGCGCCCCAGTTCAGCTCGTCGGTGAGGTTGAGGACGGCGAGGCGGACCTCGTATTTCTTGGTGGTGTAGAAGCCCGTGAGGTCGAGGGTGTATTGGGAGGGGATGACGAGGGTGCCGACGACGTTGTTGAGGATGTCGCTGGTCCAGACGAGGCCGGCGGTGAGGCCGAAGCCGTTGTGCCATTTGTAGGTGGCGAGGCCGCTGAAGAGGTTCTCGGGCACGCCTTGGCGGCGGAATTCGTCGCCGGAGAGGATGAAGAAGCGCTGGAGGGGCGAGATGAGCGAGGTGTTGCCGACGTCGAACTCGGGCTGGTTGACGGTGGAGTCGAGGTAGGAGTAGCCGAGGGTGAAGTAAAAGTTGCGGTTCGGCTGGTAGTTCAGCTCGAACTCGACGCCGCGGGTGAGAAAGGTGCGGACGGTGCGGTCTTGCTGCTGGGCGTCGCGGGTCTGTTCGAAGAGGGCGAGGCTGATGAAGCCTTTGCCGCCCTGGTAGGTCTTTTTGACGCCGGCTTCGTAGAGGAAGGCCTCGTTGCGGAGGATGGCGTTGGAGAAGGCGGCGGCGCCGGCGGTGGTGATGCCGCCGCCGTTGCCGGTGGCGCCGACGGGGTTCTGGCTGTAGTTGTAGGTGGCGTAGAGGCTCAGGCCCGCGCCGGCTTGGTATTGGAGGCTGGCGTTGTAGTTGGGCAGGCCGACGGTGGTCTCGTCGGCGAGGCGCTGCGGGCCGATGATGCGGTTGACCCAGTTGATGTGGAAGTCGGCGCGCATGATGTCGACGCGGCCGCCGAAGAGGAGGGAGAGGCGCTCGTTGATGCGCCAGTCGTGCTGGTAGAAGGGGCCGGCGACGGTGACTTTGGAGATGCCGGAGTCGCCGTTGTCGGGGGTGAAGAAGCGGTTTTCCCAGCCGGGGACGGGGATCTGGGTGAAGGGGTTGGGGTGGTTGACGGAGTTGTAGTAGTTGATGGCGTTGAGGTCGCGGGTGAGGTCCCAGACGCCGGCGGGCTCGTTGAAGAAGTCGTTGTAGGCCTCGACGAACTGGTAGCGGAGGGACAGGCCGGTGTTGATGCCGTGGTCGCCGATTTTCACGCGGTATTCGGTGCGGTTCTCGAGGCTCCAGCTCGGATCGATGATCTCGGAGTAGGAGTAGGACGAGAGGGTGTTGCGGTTGACGTAGCGGAAGAAGGTGTTGTTGCCGATCTCGGTGTCGGGGCCGGTCTGCTTGGTGAAGATGAGCTGGGCGTTGTAGCTGATGCCCTCGGAGTCGTCGCCGGGCCTGAGCAGGCGGCGGCTGCGGTCGAGGGGGACCTCGGGGCCGGCGACGATGCGGTTGACGGCGGGGAAACCGGAGACGACCCAGCGGGAGTTCTGCGCGTCGGAAACGGGCGCGGGCGTGCCGGCGACGACGTTGATGTTGCCGAAGTCGATGGGGGCGCCGGTGGAGTCCAGGTAGCCGGAGACGGGCGAGACGGCGAAGTTCGGCGCGGGGTTGTTGTTGATGCCGGTCTGGTAGAGGCCGGTGTCGATGAGCCGCTGGGTGACGCGGTTGATGCCGAAGTTCTCGGTGTAGTCGGCGAAGAAGACCTCCTGGTTGAAGAACCACTCGGTGTCTTTGTCCGGGCGGTGGGTCAGGGCGAGGTAGAGGGCCTGGGTGTTTTTCTTGGCGTTGTCGTAGAAGCCCTTGGACTGCTCGCCGGAGTAGCTGACGCGCCAGGCGGTGCGCTCGGAGACGGGCGCGCCGTGGTCGAAGGCCCAGCGATAGATGTCGAACACGCCGAGGGTGAGGGAGGCGCTGCCCTGGGGGCGGTCGAAAAACGGACGCTTGGAGATGAGGTCGGCGTAGCCGCCGACGTATTGCGAGGCGCCGTAAACGACGGTGGCCGGGCCCTTGACGACGTTGATGGACTCGACGGAGTTGAAGTTGATGGGCAGGCCGTTGCCGTTGCTCGACAGGCCGATGCGCATGCCGTTGAGGAACAAGTCGCCGATCTGGGTGCGGATGTCGGGCGTGGTGGGCGCGCCGAAGTTGGTGCGGGTGTAGGAGCTGGCGGTGAGTTTGGTGAAGTCGCGCACGTCCTGGATGTTGATGGCGGCCAACTGCTCCTGGGAGAAGATGGTGACGTTGCGGGGCGTCTCGAGGATGCTGCGGTCGATGCCGTAGACGGAGTTGAACGGCCGCGATTGCGGCAGGACGACCTCCCGGATGGGCACGTCGTTGACCTCGAATTTCTCCATCTCGACGACTTTGCCGTCTTCGGGAGCGGGCGCGGTCTGGGCGTGGAGCGGGAGCGCGAAAAAGGCCGCGGCAAAGGCGGCCGGCAACAGGCGGGGCCTGCGGGCAGTGGTGTTCATGGTGAGGGTGCGGCTATTGTCCGTGCCGGATGGTGGTTTGTCCGGCACCGCTTGAAGCACGGCATGTGCCATCAAGTTGAGCGGCTTGTCCCACGCCGGCCAACAGAAGGCAAGTCCTGGTCGGACTCGAAGAGCGGCAGGAGGCGCATGCCCGGCACGGTGACGAGGCCCTTGTCCGTGATGCGGAGCTCGGGGATGACCGACAGCGGGATGAGGTTGAAGCCCATGTAGGGCAGGGTGCAACCGGCGGCGGTCCACGCGGCCTTGAGCGCGGTGGATTCGGCGGCGACCGCGGTGGCACGCTGGTCGGAGAGGAGCCCGGCGACCGGCAGGGCGACCTGGGCGACGACCCGGCCGCCGCGGACGACGCACACGCCGCCTTTCATGGCCTTGATGGTCTGCAACGCGAGTTGCAGGTCGGTCTCGTCGGTGCCGGCGAGGATGATGTTGTGCGCATCGTGGCCGACGGAGCTGCCGACCGCGCCGTCCTTCAGGCCGAAGTCCTTGAGCAGCCCGTGCGCGACGGCGCCCGACTTGCCGTGGCGTTCGACGATGGTGACGAAGCACAGGCCGTGCTGCTTGAACAGGTCGGGCCAGGTTTCGCCGGGCCGGGGGCTCAGGGCGACCTTTTCGTGGAAGAGGATGATGCCGGGCAGGGCGGTGCGGATGCAGTTGGCGATGACGGAGCCGGCCGGCAGGCCCGGCGTGAGCGTGAGTTTCGGCGCGACCTTCACCGTCCGGTAGGCGGCCGGCGGGTAGCGGTAGCGTCTGGACAAGGCCTGGTCCAGGAGCGGCGTGATCTTCCGGTCCTCGACGACCAGTTCGCCGCCATACCAGGTGTTCCGCGGCACAAGGTCGGCGTTGAGCAGCACGAGGTCGGCGCGGCGGGCGGGGCCAAGACCGCCGATGTCGCCATCCTTCGCGTAGCGGGTGGCCGGATGCAGCGAGCCCAGGCTCCAGGCGGTGGCGGGCTTCAGGCCGTGCTTCACCGCCTCGCGCACCACCCAGTCCAGGCCGAAGAGGAAGAGGTCGTCGGCATCGCGGTCGTCGGTGCAGACGCAGACGCGCTTCGGATGGGCGCCGAGCTCGGTGACCGTCCGGATGGCCTGCGGCAGCGAGTGCCACGGCGTCGTGGGCGGGCCGCCGCGGAGGAAGACCCACACGCCGTTCTCGAGGAAATCGTCGGCGATGTCGCGGTCGATGGCCTCGTGGGTGTCGTTGATGCCGCTGGCCGCGCCGGCGGCGACGAACTCGCGCCCGTAGATGTGGCCGCAGACGGGGCGGCCGCGCTTGATCGCCTCAGCGAGGATGGCGTGGCTGCGCCGGTCGCCGCTGGCCACCTGCACGAAGTCCATCTTCTCGCCGAGGGCGACGGCCTCGGGCCAGCGGTCGAAGAGCCGGCCGACCTTGGCGGGGGTGAGGTCGCCGCCGGCGGTCTCGAAACGCGCCGAGGTGGCCGGCACGGTGCTGGGCACGGTCAGGAAGATGTTGAGCGGGGCCTGGCGGGCGTCGCGCAGCATCCACTCGATGCCGGCGGAGTCGCAGACGTTGCCGATCTCGTGGCTGTCGCAGAAGATGGTCGTCGTGCCGTTGAGCAATGCGCCCTCGGCATAGGCGCAGGCGGTCATCATCGAGCTCTCGATGTGGATGTGGGGGTCCACCAGGCCGGGCGCGAGGATGCCGCCCCGCGCGTCGTAGGTGCGGGTCTTCGCTCCGGCGCCGGGCTGGAAGGCGCCGGCGGGCTGCACCGCCGCGATGCGGCCGTGCTTGATCCAGACCTCGCGATCCGGGTGCAGCCGCTCGGTGTAGGTCGAGAGGACGCGCGCGCCGGTGATGACGAGGTCGGGCGCTTCGCGCCCCATGGCCACGGCGGCGAGCGAACGGGTGACCTGGTGCAACGGGGCGACGGAGAAGCGCGTGAGCGGCCTGGCCATGCCCGAGCAGAACAGGTGCCGCGGCGGATTTCAATTGCTCAGATGCCGCCGCGCGCCAAAAACACAGGTCCATGCGCGGGATTCTCCTCGTGGTGCTTGTGGGGGTGGCGGTCGCGCCGGCCGGGGCGGCCGGGTTTGGCCCCCGGTTCGAGGAATTGCTGGCCCGCTGCACCCCCGCGCAGCTCTACGCCCTGCTCTACGACCTGCCCAAGGGCGGCGACCTGCACAACCACGCCTACGGCTCGCACCGGCCCGAGTGGCTCCTCGCCGTGCTGACCGACCCCGCGCGCAACGGCGGCGACGAGTTCTACGCCCGCGCGCGCTTCGCCGACCCGCCCGACGCCATCGAGCCCTCGATGCTCTACCGCACGGTCCGCCGGCGGACTTGGGAGCAACTGCCGCCCGCGGTCCGCGCCACCTACGTGCCCGTCGGCGCGCTGACCCCGACCGAGCGGGCCGAGTGGTGCGACGCCTTCCGGCTCGACCGCCCCGGCGAGGGCCGGCACGAGTTCTTCGCCAACATCTGGACACGCCTCGGCGACACCGGCAGCAACCCGCAGGTGCGCCTCGAACTGCTGGCGGAGAACATCAAGGCCTTCGCCGCCGAGGGGCTGTGCTACCTCGAGACCCAGTCGGGCGCCGACGGCTTCATCGCAAACGACGGCCGGGCGCTCACGCCCGCGGAGGGCGCCGCCTGCTACCGCGAGCGGCTGGCCCGCCCCGATGTCGCCGCCACCGGGCTCGTCGTGCGGCTGCAGGAAGCCATCCTCCGTCACACCCCCGTGGCCGAGCAGGATCTGCGCGAGTCCTACGCCTTCGTCTCCGCGCATCGCGACCTCTGGGTCGGCCTCAACCTGGTGGGCCTCGAGGAGAGCGGCCGGGGCTACCCGCTTCGTTTCCTCGAAACGTTCCGCGAGCTCCGCCGCTCCCACCCCACCCTGCCGCTCTCCATCCACGCCGGCGAGATGGACGGCCCGGACTCGCACATCCGGGACACGCTGCTGCTCGGCGCCACCCGCATCGGCCACGGGGTGAACATTCTCAAGGATCCCGACACCCTGCTCCTGCTGCAGCAATCCCGGCGCGCGCTGATCGAGGTGAACCTCATCTCCAACCGCCTGCTCGAATACGTGCCCGACCTCGCGCAGCATCCCTTCCCCGAGCTGCTCCGCACCGGCGTGCCCGTCTGCCTCAACACCGACGACCGCGGCATGTGGGACTCGAACATGACCGACGAATACTACACCGCCGTCACCACCTTCCGGCTCACCTGGGACGAGGTCGTGGCGCTCGGCCGCAACTCGCTCGTCCATGCCTTTGTGCAGCCCGAGGTGAAGGAGCGGCTGCTCGCCGCCTACGACGCCCGCCTCGCCGCCTTCGAGGCGAACTACGGCGCCGGCACCACCGACGAGGCCATCGCCCGGCTCGCCGCGGTCCAGCCGGTCGCCTACGGCTACGCGCGGCGCACCTGGGGTCTCGATTTCGCGCGATGATTGCCGTCCATCGGGTATGCGGCTGCCTGCCACCTCCCACCTGACATGAAAACCCGCGCCCTCCACCTCCTGCTCGCCCTCGGCGCCGCCGCGCCCGCCCTCGCCGCCGATGCGCCCATCCGGCCCAAAGTCGTCGTCGTGACGATGTTCGAGAACGGCGCCGACACCGGCGACACCCCCGGCGAGCTGCAGCTCTGGGTCGAGCGCGAGAAACTCGACCGCGTCATCCCCCTCCCGGCCGCCTACCACGACGTCCGCGCCAACGCCGACGGCTCGGTCATCGCCATCGTCACGGGCGTGGGCAACACCAACGCCGCCGCCAGCGTGATGGCGCTGGGCCTCGATCCGCGTTTCGACCTGCGCCGGAGCTACTGGCTCGTCGCCGGCATCGCCGGCATCGACCCCGCCGACGGCTCGATCGGCAGCGCCGCCTGGGCGCGCTTCGTCGTCGAGGGCGACCTCGCGCACGAGATCGACGCCCGCGAGATTCCCGCCGGCTGGCCGACCGGCTACGTGCCGCTGCGCAAGAGCGAGCCCTACGAGCAACCGCGCCTGCCCGAGGACCGGCTCGCCGACACCGTCTTTGCCCTCGAGCCCGGTCTGGTCGAGTGGGCCTACCAGCTCACCAAGGACACTCCCCTGGCCGACAACGAGCAGATGACGCAGCGCCGCGGCTTCTACACCGACCTGCCCGCCGCGCGCCGCCCGCCGTTCGTGCTCAAGGGCGACAATCTCGCGGCCAGCACCTACTGGCACGGCCGGCTGCTCAACCAGTGGGCCAACGACTGGGTCGCCTACCACACCGGCGGCCGCGGCAATTACGTCACCACCGCGATGGAGGACACCGGCACGCTGCGCGCCCTCGCCAACCTGGCCAAGGCCGGCAAAGCCGATGCGACCCGCGCCCTCGTCCTGCGCACCGCCAGCAATTTCGACATGCAGTGGCCCGGCGGCAGCGCCGCCGAGAGCCTCGGCGGCGAGAAGCTCGGGCTCTATTCCGCCTACCTGCCCTCGCTCGAAGCCGCGCACGCCGTGGGCCGCCGCGTGGTGCATGCGCTGGTCGCGGACTGGGACCGCTACGAGCACGAGCCGCCGCGAGCCGCCGCGCCCTGACCGCCGCCATGCTGCAGCGCCTCTACAAGCTGGCCGAGAACGGCACCACCATCGGTCGCGAGGTGCAGGCCGGCGCGACCACCTTCGCCGCGATGGCCTACATCCTCGCGGTCAACCCGTCCATCCTCGCCGCCGCCGGCATGCCGCGGCCCGCGCTCATCACCGTCACCGCGCTCACCGCCGCCCTCAGCACGCTGCTGATGGGCTTCATGACCAACTTCCCCCTCGCCCTCGCCCCGGGCATGGGCATCAACGCCTACTTCGCCTTCACCATCTGCCTCGGACTCGGCGTGAGCTGGCAGTCCGCCCTCGGGCTCGTCTTCGTCAACGGCTGCATCTTCCTCGCCCTCTCCGTCTCCGGCGTGCGCGAGAAGATCATCGCCGCCATCCCCCACGGCCTGAAGCTCGCCATCACCTGCGGCATCGGCCTGTTCATCGCCTTCATCGGCCTGAAGAACGGCGGCATCGTGGTCGCGAGCCCGGCGACATTCGTCACGCACGGCGACTTCGGCGCGCCGCCGGTGCTGCTCTGCTTCGGCGGCATCCTGCTCACCGCCGCGCTGGTCGCCCGCCGCGTGCCCGGCGCCATCATCCTGTCCATCCTCGCCGTCACCGTCGCCGGCCTGGTGATGCCGGACGGCAGGGGCGGCACGATCACCACGCTGCCCGGCGCGCTTTTCTCCCTGCCGTCTTCGCCGGCTCCGACGTTTCTCCAGCTCAACTTCGACCTGCTGCTGCACGACTTCGCCAAGGCTCTGCCCATCATCCTCACGCTGCTGCTCGTGGACATGTTCGACAACATCGGCACGCTCATCGGCGTGACGCAGCGCGCGGGTCTGCTCGGCCCCGACGGCAAGCTGCCCAAGGCCGGCCGCGCGCTCGTGGCCGACTCCGTCGCCGCCATCCTCAGCTCGATCCTCGGCACCTCGACGGTCGTGAGCTACATCGAGTCCGCCTCTGGCGTGGAGGCCGGCGGCCGCACCGGCCTGACCGGTGCGACGACGGCGGTGCTGTTCCTGCTCGCGCTGTTCCTTACGCCCGTGATCCTCGCCATCCCCGCCGTGGCCACGGCGCCGGCGCTGGTCATCGTGGGGGTGTTCATGTTCCAGGCGGTGGCGAAGCTCAACCTCGACGACTTCACCGAGACGACGCCGGTCTTCCTCATCATCGTGGGCATCCCGCTGACGTTCAGCATCGCCGAGGGCATCGGCCTCGGCCTCATCGCCTGCGCCGTGCTCCATCTCGCCACGAGCCGGGCCCGGCGGGTTTCGATGCTGACCTACATCCTCGCCGCGATCTTCGCGCTGCACATGTTCCGCAGCCTGTTCAGCGGGCACTGAGCGCCGCCGGTCCGGCCGGCGCCCGCCGCCGCCAGCGGACGATCAGGCCCTCCTCGGGACTGACGATCCAAGCCAGCGTGAACAGTCCCGCGCCGGCCACCACCATCGCCGGGGCGAGCGAACACTCCAGCCAGATGCCGAGATGCAGCCCCAGCACCGCGCTGAGCGCGGCGTGCAGGATCGCGCCCGCGTGGATGAGCGGCAGCCTTTTCGTCAGCAACGAGGTCGTCGCCCCCGGCAGGATGAGCATGGCGATCACCAGGATCGCGCCCACCGCCTCGAAGGCGCTGACGACCACGATGGACAGCACGGCCATCAGGCCGAAGTGCATGACGGCGGGGTTGACCCCCATGCTCCGGGCCAGGCCGGCGTCAAATGCGCTGACCAGAAGCTCCTTGTAGAAGACCACCGCCAACAGCGCCACGCCGAGGAAGACCCCGCCCATCCGCAAGACCGAGGCCGGCCCCAGCGTGAACCCCGCGAACCGCGCGGCCGGCTCGAGCGGCACGAACGAGATCTCGCCGTAGAGCACGCACTCGGCGTCGAGATCCACCTGCGAGGTGTAGATCGCCGTCAGCAGCACGCCGATGGCAAACAGGGTCGAAAAGGCGATGCCGATGGCCGCATCCTGCTTCACCCGCGTCCGGGTGTGGATGAACTCGATGATGAGGGTTGCCAGCACGCCCGCGGCCAGCGCGCCGAGGAACATCGGCCCCGTGCCGCGGCTGTGGCTCAGCAGAAACGCAATCACCAGCCCCGGCAGCACGCTGTGGCTGACCGCGTCACCCATCAGGGCGAGCCGGCGCAGGAGGAGGTAGTTGCCCACCAAGCCGCAGGCCGCGCCGACGAGAAAGCCCATCAGCACGATCCAGCCGAACAGCGCAAAGTCGGTGGTCCAAGGCGCGACGATCACGCGGTGGAAATCAAAGGGCGGGATGAAATTCTCCATGGCCTAGCGGGGCCGGGCCTCGCCGCTGAGGCCGGCGCTCCGGTGGATGTCCGCGACGGACGGGATGTGCCGGCCGTGCGGATCGCGCTCGGCGTAGTTCAGCCGGCGCTCGAGTTCGCGCACGACCTCCTCGCCGAGGACGTGCTCGATCTTCTCGGCGTCCTCGTGGACGTGGTCGGCGGCGATGTTGGCGGAGTTCGTGAGGTAAAGCTCCCAGAGGCGGTGGTTGCGCACGATCTCGGCGGCCCGTTGCCGACCGGAGGGGGTGAAATAGATCATGCCGTCCGTGCGGGTCGCCAACCCGTGCCGCGCCAGTTCGTCCCCGAGCCGCTGGGCGTCCTCGATCGTCTCGCGGCGCAGCCGGGCCAGCTCGGTGAGCGACACCCCCTCGCCGGCGAACTCGCGCTCCTCGCAGACCCGGTAGAGGGACTTGAGCGTGTTTTCGCGCCGCGTCCGCGCCGCCCGGTCGCGCCGCCGCCACCAGCGGGCGATGACGCCGTGGCGCGGCCCGAGCAGAAAGGCGCCCGTGAACACCGTGCTCGCCCCGATCACCATGAGCGGGCCGGTCGGCAGGTTGTGGCCGAGGAAGGAAAAGAACGCGCCCACGACGCCGGCCGCGACGCCGAAGGCCGCCGCCAGCGCCAACAGCCGGTGCAGCCGGTCGGTCAGGAGGTAGGCCGCGGCCGCCGGAGTGATGAGCATCGCCGACACGAGCACCGCCCCCACGGCTTGCAACGCGATGACGACGCTGAAGGCCAGCAACAGCATGAGACCACGGTCCAGCCAGACCACCGGCAGCCCGCTGGCCCGGGCGAACCCGCCGTCGAAGCTGACCACGAGCAGCTCCTTGTAGAAGAGGAAGACCAGGCCGAGCACGAGCGCAGTCACGGCCAGCATCAGCCCGATGTCCCCGGCGGTGATAGCCGCCGCCTGGCCGAAGAGGAACTTGTCCACGCCGCTCTTGTTGCCGGTGGGCAGCCGCTGGATCATCGTCACGAGGCACGCGCCCAGCGCGAAGAAGGAGGCGAGCACGAGCCCGAGCGCGGCGTCCTCCTTGAGCCGGGTGGTATGCGTGATGGCCCGCACCAGCGAAGTGCCGAGCAACCCGGCCGCGGTCGCGCCGATGAAGACGGCCACCGGATCCTTGCTCAGGTTCCAGAGGAAGCCCAGCGCCACCCCGGGCAGCACCGCGTGCGAGAGCGTGTCGCCCATCAGCGCCATCTTCCGCACGACGACGAATCCCCCGAGCACGCCGCAGCACACGCCCATCAGCACCGCGCCGCCCGCGGCGTAGCGCACGGCCGGATCCCGCAGGCTGAGGAAGCGCGCGGCCTGCCCGGTCCAATCCGTGCTGGAGACGTCGCTCACCCTCGCGGCGTGCAGCCCAGCGGCACCGGCGAGGAAGAGGAAGGTGATGGCCGCGATTTTCGTCATCACTACTCCTGGGCGCCGACCGCCTGCGCGACCTCCGAGAGAATCGTGAGGCGCCCGCCGTAGGTTTTCTGAAGCAGTTCGGAAGTGAACACCTCCGCGGTCGGCCCGAAGGCGACGACGTTCATGTTCAGCAGCAGCAGCATGTCGAAGTAGCTGCGCGCGGTCGGCAGGTCGTGATGGACGACCAGCAGGGTCTTGCCCATGTCCCGCAGCTCGCGGAGCACGGCGATGATGGCCGACTCGGTCGCGGCATCGACGCCGGCGAAGGGCTCGTCCATGAAATAGAGATCCGCCTCCTGCGCGAGAGCCCGGGCGAGGAAGACGCGCTGCTGCTGGCCCCCGGAGAGGTTGGCGATCTGGCGGTTGGCGAACGGGAGCATGCCCACCTTGTCGAGGCAGGCGCGGGCCGCCTCGCGATCCTTCGCGCCGGGCCGGCGCAGCAGGCCGAGCCTCCCGTAACGGCCCATCAGGACGACGTCCATGACGTTGACGGGGAAATCCCAGTCCACCGACTCGCGTTGCGGCACATAGCCGACGCGGGTGACCACCTCGGGCAGCGGCCGGTCGAAGACCTTCACCCAGCCGCTGTTGAGCGGCAGCAGACCCATGCAGGCCTTGATCAGCGTGGATTTGCCCGCTCCGTTGGGGCCGACGATGCCGATCAGACGGCCGCGTGGCACGGCGAGGTCCACGCCCCAAAGCACGGGCTTCCGGTGGTAGGAAACCGTGAGGTCGTGGATCTCGAGCGCAGCCGGATCGGGTGAGGTCGCGGACATGGTCAGAAGCCCCAGTTGAAGCGCACGACCGGATTCCAGTCGGCCGCGCCGCGGGAGAGACCGCGGTAGACGGCGAAGTCCCACCAGATGTTCTCCGAGATGTTGAACGTCACCCCGCCGCCGAGCGTGGCCTCCCACGGCGAACCGCCGCTGGACTTCGCGCCGGCCAGTTCCGCATAGAGACGGATGCGGCTGGTGACCTCGCGGCTCAACGCCATCGAACCGAACCAATACGTGTCGTAGCCGTCGTCCGCGTCGTTGCGGAGCAGATCCAGCTCGACCATGGAATACATGACCAGGCCCCCGGCTAGCGTCGCCTGCCACGGCACGATGACTCCGCCTTCGACCGAGTCGTTGCCGACCCCGCCGGAGTTGGTCGGAATCTTCACAAAGGGGATGACCGCGGCCGAGGCGCCCATTTCCGTGTTTTCGTAAAAGCGCCATTTCGTGCGGAAATACACGTCGCCGATGCCCGAGTTCCGGTCGCTCAGCCCGCCGCGGTCCGCCTTCTGGCTGATGAACAGCTCCGCGCCAATCTGGATGTCCCAGTTCTGCGCCACGCCGACCGTCAGGAAAGTCGAGGCGGCGCCGAACGCCGTGTATTTGTCTCCGCCCTCACGGTCGATGGTCAGTGAAATCGCGTCCATCTCGAGCAGAAACCGCCCGGGTGCGACCGTGGCCGGCCATTCGGTGAGTTGCGCGGGCAAGCCGGCTCCCGTGAGCAACAGGGCCGCCAGCGCGAAGTGAAGTCGTCCGGTGCGGGTGGTGTTCATGCGGTCCGGGTGCTACACCAATGCCGGCGGCGCGTCAAAACCGCCGGCTGATGCCGGCGAAGAAAGCCAGGTCCGGCGCGGCGCGGGTCAGCCCGAGGTTGACACCGCAATCGAGCTGCAGGTCGGGGTTGAGGGCAAAGGTCAGCCCGCTGTTGAGCGCCAGGGCGTGCCGCCCCTCCCCGGTGGTCGAGGCCAGCTCCACGAACGCGCCCAGCCGCCCGGCGACGGCGAAGCCATGGGTGATGGTGTTGAGCCAGGTGAGCGTGTAGCCGTCGTCGGCGGCGTTGCGGACGACATCCGCTTCCGTCATGACCGCGAGTCCGATGCCGCCCAAGGTGAAGTTGACCGGCAGGATGATCCCGCCTTCGACGTGCCTGTTGCCGACACCGCCGGAGTTCGCCGGCACTTTCACGAACGGCATGAGGGCGACCGCGGTGTCGCCGCCGTCGTTGCCCAGGAAATTGCGCTTCACCCGCACGGTCACATCGCCGAAGCCGGAAACCCGCTCGCGGACGCCCGGAGAGGCCCGCCTCGTTTCCGCGCGGACGTAGTTGTCCACCACCAGTTGCAGCTCCAGATTGTGCCGCAGGCCGGCGCGGATGTTCACCGGCATGACGCTCCACACCTCGGTCCGGACATCGTCCCGCTCCGGGTTGTGGCGGTCGCGTTCGTAGGCGAAGAAGCTCAGCTCGATCTGGACGTGCCCGGCATCGACAGTGATCGGGCTTTCGGTGGTGTCCGGCCGGTCGGTGGCCATGTCGCGCAACTGGTCGCGTGGCGTGGGGTTGCTCCAACTGTGGTTGCGCTTGTCAGCGCCGGCCAGGACGCCGGCGGAAAGGATCAGGCAGAACGCGGCGGTGGTGAGTCTCATTTGAGTGCCTCCACGATGGTGGTGAGGTTGTGCTTGATCATGCCCTCGTAGGTGCCGAGGTCGTAGCCGTTCTCGATCTGCCCGGGCGTGCCCATCGCGTCGGAGAACAGCTCGCCGCCGATCCGCGCGCCGGAGTCGCCGGCCACGCGCTCGATGGTTGCGTGCGGCACGCTCGACTCGACGAAAATGGCCTTGATGCGCTTCTGGCGGATGTAATCCACCAGCTTGGCCACGTCGGCCAGGCCGGCCTCGCTGGCCGTGGAGATCCCTTGCAGGCCGACCACCGTGAAGCTGTAGGCTCGGCCGAAGTAGTTGTAGGCGTCATGGCTCGTCACGAGGATGCGCCGGTCGGGCGGCAGTTCCGCGGCCTTGGCTTGCGCCCACTTGTGCAAGCGGGCCAGCCGGCCCCGGGCCGAGGCGCCTTGCGCTTCGTAGTATGATCGCCCTGGCGGATCGGCGGCGGACAAGCCCTCCACCACGATGCCGACGCACTCGGACCAGAGCTCCACATCGAACCACACATGCGGGTCGTAGTGCCCCGCGAAAGCCTCGGGTTGCAGCAATTGCTCCGGATCAATCGCCTCGGTAAGGGCGTAAACGTGCCGCTTGCTCCGGGCCAGTTTCGTGAACACGTCCGTCATCTTCCCCTCCAGGACCAGGCCGTTGTAGAAGATGACATCCGCGCGCTGGAGCTTCAGGACGTCCGAGGCGGTGGGCTTGTAGAGATGCGGATCAACCCCGGGTCCCATCAGGCCCTCGATCTCGGCGCGCCCACCCGCCACCTGGCGCACCAAGTCCGCGACCATCGAGGTCGTCGCCACGACCTTGATCCGCCCCTCGCCGGCCGCCTGCCCGGGCAGGCCCGACGGCAGCGCCGTCAGCCCCGCACCCAGCAACCAAGCCACGCGCCACGCTCCTCTGCCATGTAGTCGTGAAAACATAATGTAACTTTGGCTACATTTCTTTGTTTCGACATCAAGCGTATTTTTTGCCCGACTGCCCTGCCATGCCCTCCCCCCGCCCGGCCCGTCGTTCCGCCAGCCGTAAAGGCCTGCCGTCCCCGGCCGACGGCCTGCGCAGCACGCGCGAGGCCCACGCCCGGGAGACCGCCGAGGATTACGTGGAAGCCATTGCGGAGCTGACTGATGCGATGGGTGAGGCGCGCGTGACCGACCTCGCGCGGCGCCTGGGCGTGACTCACGTGACGGTGAACCACACCGTGGCACGCCTCCGTCGCGCCGGCTATGTGGTGGCCCGGCCCTACCGGGCGATCTTTCTGACCGAGTCGGGCAAGAAGCTCGCCGCCGAATCCAAGCAGAGGCACGAGACGGTGGTGGAGTTCCTGCGTTCGATCGGCGTGCCCGAGGCGGCGGCCCAGCGGGACGCCGAGGGGCTGGAGCACCACGTCAGTCCGGAGACCCTGGCCGCCTTCGGCCGCCATCTGGGAAAATAGCGGCGCAAGGGGCGTAGCGCCGGCCTTCAGCCTTGTCACCGACCACGGGGCGCGGCATTCACGGTCCGCATGTCGAAGTCCTTCGCGCGGCTCGTCTTCACCGTCACCCTGGTGTTTTTCGCCGCGTTCTTCCTCTGGCCCATCCTGCAGATCCTGAAGGGCGGGTTCATCGACGCCGACGGACGGCTGACCTTCGCCTACCTGCGCGAGCTCCTGCGCGACCCGCTCTACCTCGGCGCGCTGGCCAACTCCTTTCTCCTGGCCGTGACCACGACCGGCTTCGCCCTGCTCATCGCGCTGCCGCTGGCGTTCGTGTCGGACCGGTTCCTGTTTCCGGGGAAGGGGCTGCTCGGCTCCATCATCCTCGTGCCGATGATCCTGCCGCCGTTCGTCGGCGCCATCGGCATCAAGCAGATCCTCGGACAATATGGCGCGCTCAACAGCTTCATCATCCAGCTCGGCCTGCGGCCGGAGGGCTGGACCTTCGACTGGCTGGGCGCGAACCAGTTCCTCGGCGTCGCCATCGTCACTTCATTGTCCCTCTACCCCATCATCTATCTCAACGCCGTGGCCGCGCTCGCGAACATCGACCCGGCGATGGAGGAGGCGGCGGAGAACCTCGGTTGCACCGGCTTCAGGCGCTTCTTCCGGATCACCCTGCCGCTGATCAAGCCCGGCCTTTTCGCCGGCGGCACCATCGTCTTCATCTGGTCGTTCACCGACCTCGGCGTCCCGCTCATCTTCGACTACGCCAAGGTCACGTCGGTGCAGATTTTCTACGGGCTGAAGGACATCGGCGGCAACCCGTTCCCCTACGCGCTCGTCGCCGTGATGCTGTTCTCCTCGGTGCTCTTCTACGGTCTCGGCAAGGGCCTCTTCGGCCGCGACACGCACGCGATGATGGCCAAGGCCACCTCCTCCGGCGGCGCCAAGACGCTGCCGCCAGCCCGCGCATGGTTCTGCACGCTGCTGTTCGGCGGCGTCACCTTCGTCGCCATCCTCCCCCACCTCGGCGTCGTGCTGGTGGCGTTCTCGCCCGACTGGTATGCCAGCGTGCTGCCGCGTGAGTTCACCCTCGACAACTTCCGCATCGCGCTCGGGCACGACCTCACTGTCCCGGCCATCGCCAACAGCCTCAAATACGCGAGCATCTCCACGATTATCGACCTCGTCGTCGGCGTGGCGCTGGCCTACGTCATCGTGCGCTCGAAGATCGCCGGCCGGCAGATCCTCGACTTCCTCGCCATGCTGCCGCTCGCCGTGCCGGGCCTCGTGCTCGCCTTCGGCTATCTCGCCATGAGCCAGGAGGGACGCTTCTTCTCCTTCCTCAATCCCGTCACCGACCCGACGCTGCTGCTCATCATCGCCTACTCCATCCGCCGGCTGCCCTACGTGGTGCGCTCGGCCGCCGCCGGTTTCCAGCAGACCAGCGAGACGCTCGAGGAAGCGGCGCAGAACCTCGGCTGCCCGCCGCTCAAGGCCATGTTCAAGGTCACGCTCCCGCTCATCATGGCCAACCTCATCGCCGGCGGCCTGCTCGCGTTCTCCTTCGCCATGCTCGAGGTGTCCGACTCGCTCATCCTCGCGCAGAAGCAGGCCTATTACCCCATCACCAAGGCCATCTACGAGCTCTTCCAACTGCTCGGCGACGGCAAGTTCATCGCCTCCGCCCTCGGCGTCTGGGCCATGGCCTTCCTCGGCATCACCATCGCCGGCATGACCGTCCTCCTCGGCAAGCGCCTCGGGGCGATCTTCAGGGTGTGATGGCCGCCGGCATGGCATCCCTTGTGGAGGGCTCGCGTCCCTGCGAGCCGGCCCGCAGAGACGCGAGCCCTCCAAGGCTGACCTCCGTCTTCTGACTTCTGTCTTCTGCCCCCATGCCTTACCTGATCGCCGTCTCGCTCCTCTGGGCCTTCTCCTTCGGCCTGATCAAGGACCGGCTGGCCGGACTCGACGCCGCCTTCATCTCCGCCGCCCGGCTCGGGCTGGCGCTGCTCGTCCTCCTGCCGTTCTTCCGCTGGCGCGGCCTGACGGCCTCGCTCGCGCTGCGGCTGACCGGGCTCGGCGCGGTGCAGTTCGGGCTGATGTATCTGGCCTACAACGCGAGCTTCCAATACCTGCAGGCCCACGAGGTCGCGCTCTTCACCCTCAGCACGCCCATCTTCGTCACGCTGCTCGCCGACGCGCTCGACCGCAACTTCCGTCCCCGCGCGTTGCTCGCCGCACTCATCGCCATCGGCGGGACCGCGGTGATCGTGTTCCAAGGGCAGGCCCTCAAGCCCACCGCCACCGGCTTGCTCCTGGTCCAGGCCTCGAACCTCGCCTTCGCACTCGGCCAGGTCGGCTACAAGCGGCTCCGCGCCGCGCATACCGGCCTGAACGATTCGGCCGTCTTCGCCCTGCCCTATGCCGGCGCCTTCGCGCTCACGGCGGTTGTCGCGGCCTTCCGCGTCGATTACACGGCTCTCACCCTTGCTTCCTCCCAGACCCTCACGCTGCTCTATCTCGGCATTCTCGCCTCCGGCGCAGGCTTCTTCCTCTGGAATGTCGGCGCGACCAAGGCCTCCGCCGGCACGCTGGCGGTGATGAACAACGCCAAGATCCCCCTCGCCGTCGCGTGCTCGTTGCTGTTCTTCGGCGAGGAGGCCGACATCCCGCGGCTCGCCGCCAGCCTTGCGCTCCTCGTGGCCGCGGTCTGGCTGGCTGAATCACGGCCGGGCCAGCCGGCCTGAAGTTCAGCGAAACTTTTCCCGCAGCCTTCCCAGCACCGTCTGCAATTCCTCGCGGCCCTCGATCCGCAAGGCCCACAGCAGCCCGGCATATAACGCCACCGCCGCGGGAATGACACCGAGCACGATGACGAGGTCGGGCCACTTGCCGGCCAGCGAGAGCGCCGCGACGCCGCGTGCGCCCGCCCACACGGCCGCGCCCATGATGACCGTCGCCACGACAATCTTGGCCAGGCTCGGCAACAACGACCCCAGCCCGAAACCGGCGTTTTTCCGCCCCAGCTTGGCCTGAAGGTAGAGCGCCTGCACCACCACCGCCACGTTGCCCGCCACCGCGAGACCGACCGTGGACCACCACCGCATCAGCACGAGGCTCAGCCCGAGGTTGACGACGAAACTCAGCACCGCCGCGCGCACGGGCGTGGAGGTGTCCTTCAATGAATAGAAGCCGCGCAGCGCCAGGCTGGTGAAGGAGACGAACGGCAACCCCAGCGCATAGACGGCCAGCACCGGAGTCATCAATCCTGTCGCCTGCGCCTGGAACGCCCCGCGCTCGAACAAGAGCCGGGTGATCGGCTCGCTCAGCAGCGCCAGCCCGGCGGCGGCGGGGATGTTGATGAGCAGCACCAGTCGCAGCCCCCGGTGGTAATCAGTCGTCAGCGCCGTCCACTCCCCGCGCGCCGCGTGCCGCGAAATGAGCGGGAACACCACCGTGGCCACCGCGATGGTGAACACCCCGATGGGCAGCTCCATGACGCGCGTGGAGAGGTTGAGCACCGCCGTGGCGTCGTCGTTGAGCGACAGGCCGAGCAGCCGCGACACGGCGATGTTGATCAGATACACCGCCGAGCTGACCACGGTCGGCGCCATCAACCGCACGATTTCGCGCACCCGTTCGTCGGCTCGCAGGTCGAGCACCGGCCGCCAGCCCTCGCGCCACAACACCGCCGCGGGCACGGCCATTTGCAGCAGCCCGCCCGCGAGCACGCCGGCGCACACGAGGTTCATCCGCTGCGGCGCGCCCCACGCCCACCACGCGCCGAGCCCGAGCGCACCGAGGACGGCGATGTTCAGCCAGATCGGCGACAGCGCCGGCTCGGTGAAACGCCCGAGCACCTGGCAGGCCGCGCTGAAAGCCGCCGCCAGGCACACGAACACCATGTAGGGGAACAGGATCATCGCCAGGTCCGCGCCCAGCAGCAACCGCCGCCCGGCGTCCTCGTCCAGCCCCAGCCCGCCGGCTGCGCGCAGCAGCGCCTCGGCGTTGGCAAACACCAGCATCCCTAGCACGACGACGACGCTGGTGACGACCGCGAGCCAGCTCGCGACCTTGCTCACCAGCCGGAACGCCCCCTCGCGCTGCCGCGCCTCGAGTTCGCCGGCCAGGGTCGGCACGAACGCCGCTGTCAGCGCGCCTTCGCCCAGCAGCCGCCGGAACAGGTTCGGCAGCGTGAACGCCGACACGAACGCGGAGTTGAGCAGCCCGGTGCCGAAGACCGCCGCCGTGGCCATCTCGCGCAGCAGGCCCAGCACCCGGGAAACCACCGTGGCCGAGGCGACGATGCCGATGTTGTTCAGGCTCTTCGACACGGGAGGGCGGCCGGGAGCGCAATCAGCAACCGGTAGCCGCGTTGGAGCGGGGCGACAACGTGGCCACGTTTTCGTCCTGCGGCCTCAAGCGCGGCTACAGGAGTGACGCGACCCGGGCGGTTCATCACGGAATCGTCAGCTTGAGGGTGCGCCCTTCGAGGCTGGCTTCGCTCACCTTGGCCCACGCCGTCTTCATCTCCTCGCTCACCGAGTGAAGGCTGGACAGTTTGCTGATGACGGGCAGGCCGAGGCCGACGAGCTTGTGCAGCGGGCACGAGCCGATGAAGAACTCATCGGCGTCGAACTCCACCGTGTTGCCGCTCTTCTCGAACTTGCCGCGCGCCTGCACCTGCACAGTGGCGCCCAGGCCGAAGTAGTCGATGCGGCAGGCGTAGCCGATCTGCATCACGCCGTCCACGATGCGGAAGTTCGGCGGCTGCGCGGAGAGGAACTGGCCCGACGGGGCCGCAGGCGCGTCGCCCTGCCCGGCGGCGGGTTTCTTGAAATCGGCGGCCACCCACGCGTTCAGGTCGTCCTCGTTCACCGTCACGCCGCCGCCGGCGAGGAAGCGCTTCTGCTTGGCCGACCACTGGCGCGACCGGCTGCTGTCCATCGTGCCGGACTGGTAGTAAACCATGCCGGCCACCCGGTCCTCGGCCTTGGGCATCTCCGGGACGGTCTTCACCGGCTTGAAAGTCAGGTAGACGCACGCCACCACGACGCCGAGGAGGAATCCGAGGATCGCGCCGAGGGCGACTTCGATTGCGCTGGGGCCGTAGATGGCCTTTTCGATCTTTTTGTCAGCCATGGTCGTGGATCATCTGGCTGCGGACGCCGCCGGCGCCGCCGCCTTGGTTTCGGTTGGTTTCGCCGCCGGCTTGGCATCGCTGCCTGATTCCTTCGGCGCGGCAGGCTTCTTGTAGTCGGTGAGGTAGAAGCCGGTGCCCTTGAAAATCAATCCGGCCCCGCCGCCCACCTTGCGCTTGAGCGAGAGCTTGCCGCAAGCCGGGCATTTCTTCAGCGGCGCATCCTTCATGGACTGGAACGCCTCCATCTCGTGGCCGCACTTGGCGCAGGCATATTCGTAGGTGGGCATGGGGACTTCGCATCGGATAAAAACGCCGGTCGGCGCATTGGCGAGCCTCTTCTGGGGCCGGACCGCAACAAAGCGTTTGCCAACAGCGCCATGCACGGGGAATGTGCCGCTCCCTCGCATGGACTTTCCCGCCCAGTTGCAGGCCTGCCGCGAGCGCGTCGAACGCGGCCTCGATGAACTCCTGCCTCCCGCCGCCGCCCGCCCCGCGCGGCTGCACGAGGCCATGCGCTACTCGCTCCAAGCCGGGGGCAAGCGACTCCGTCCCGTCCTCGTGCTGGCGACCGCCGACGTGTTCAAACCGGGTGCCGACGCGCTTCCGGCCGCAGTGGCGCTCGAGTGCGTCCACACCTACTCGCTCATCCACGACGACCTGCCGTGCATGGACAACGACGACCTGCGCCGCGGCCGGCCGACCGCGCACAAGCAGTTCGACGAGGCCACCGCCCTGCTCGCGGGCGACGCGCTGCTGACCTTCGCCTTCGAGCTGCTCTCCGAGAAATACGCCGCCCGGCCCGCCCTCGCCCACGCCCTGACGCGCGAACTCGCCGCCGCCGCCGGCAGCCGCCGGCTTATCGGCGGCCAGATGGAGGATCTGCTCGCCGAGAGAAAAACCGGCGCCACGCCCGACGACCTCGATTTCATCCACCTCAACAAGACCGCCGCCATCCTCACCGCCGCGCTCGTCATGGGCGGGCGGTGCGGCGGCGCGACCGCGGCGCAACTCGATGCGCTCCGCGCCGCCGGCCGGCACCTCGGACTCGCCTTCCAGATCGTGGACGACATCCTCGACGCCACCGCCGACACCGCCACCCTCGGCAAGACCGCCGGCAAGGATGCCAAGGCCGGCAAGCTCACCTACGTCCGGCTGCACGGGCTCGACGCCGCCCAAGCCCGGGCGAAGCGCGAGACCGACGCCGCCCTTGCCGCCCTGCGCGGCCTCCCCGGCGGCGCGCCGTTTCTGGGTCAGCTCGCCGCCGACATGCTGCGCCGGGCCAGCTAGCCTGGCTCACCGCACCACGCTCAACCCGTCGAGCAGCTCGGCGATGTCGCCGCGGACGCTGCGGAAGTCGCCTTCCGGCGCCCAGGCCCGCAATTGCACCGTGCCCTCCGGGCCGGAGTAGTAATAGCCGTGGTTCTGGTAAGTCGTGCCATCGAGCCGGACCTCGAACCGCAGCTCGGTCACGTTCACCCCCGCGCGCAGCCTGGCGCCGCGCTGGAGGATGCGCACGCTGTCGGCCGACTCGCGCGCGGTGGCGAGAGCCGACTCCGCCAGGTCGCCGTCGTGCGGCGCGGCCTCGGCGATCAGTTGGGCCTCCCCCAGTTTGTCCGCCCGCAGCAGGTTGAAGATGCCCGGCTCGGCGTCGGTCGGGTCGCGATACCAGCGCGTGGCGTCGTAACGCACCTTGAAGCGGCCCGCGCCGATCTCGCGCCAGCGCTCGCTCTCCTCGATCGTCCGGGCGTCGGCGAAGGCCGGTTGCAGCGCGAGTCCGCCGAGGAACCCCGCCGCCCGCGGCCCCTCGGGCTGGCGGGCGGGCCGCTCGTAGCTGCTGGCATAGAGCGTGGCGCCGATGAGCACGAGCCGCAGCTCCTTGGTGCGGCGCGCGCGCCGGTGCTCGATCACGAAGCGCCGCCCCTCGTAGTCGCCCAGCCGGAACGCCTCGTCCACCGTCACCTCGCCGGACCGCGCGGTGATCGAGTCGTTCTTCACCGTCTCGTAAAGCGCCTGCCGCGCGTGGCCGCCGAACGCCACCGGGTAGGTGCTCTTCACCAGCATGAACGCCTCGCCCCCGTCCTCGACGAAGAACCGCTCGGACACCACGAAACCCTGCGGCGAGGGCGCGCGGAACTCGTCGCGCTTCGGCTCCAGCGGGAACGCCCCGCGCACCGCCCAGTCGCCCCGCTCGAACCCGACCGCGGCCGGCAAACCCGCCGCGGTGGCGAGAAGCAGAAGCAGGTGCCGGCCGGCCGGGGCGAAGCGCATGAGAGGCAATATACGGAGCAGGCCGCCCGCCGCAAGCCCGGGGTGTGAACGAAGGCGGTAGGGCGGATTATCCTTAATCCGCCGCCTCCTGCTCACCGGCACGTTACGGATAACGCGCCCTACCCGTTCACTGTCATCGCGAGGTCCCGCCGAGGGCGGGACCGTGGCGATCCATCTGTGGATTGCTTCGTCGTCCCTGACGGGACTCCTCGCAATGACAGACTACACCGCCGCGACGGCGGCCTTGACGAGATCGGTGAACGAGCGCGACTCGAGCGACGCGCCGCCGATGAGGCCGCCGTCCACGTCCTTCTCCGCGAGCAATTCGGCGGCGTTGGCGGGCTTCATCGAGCCGCCGTAGAGGATGCGCACCTTCTGCGCCAGCGGCGCGCCGTAAAGCTTCGTCAGCAGGTCGCGGATGCAGGCATGAACCTCCTGCGCCTGCGCGGCGGTGGCGTTGCGCCCGGTGCCGATGGCCCAGACGGGCTCGTAGGCGATGATGACGGTGGTGATCTGCTCCTTCGTCACGCCCGACAGGCAGGCCTCGGTCTGCTGCTGCACGACGGCGAGGGTCGAGCCCGCGTCGCGCTCGGCCAGGGTCTCGCCGACGCAGAGGATGGGCTTCAACTGGCTGGCCAGCGCGGCCGTGACCTTCTGGTTGATAAAGTCGTCCTTCTCGCCGAGCAACGTGCGGCGCTCGCTGTGGCCGAGGATGACGTGCGTGCAGAAGAGCGCCCGGAGCATTTCCGCCGAAACCTCGCCGGTGAACGCGCCGTTCCTGGCCGGGTGCATGTTCTGCGCGCCAAGCTTGATCGCCGTGCCGTCGATGGCGCGGTGCACGCTCTCGATGGCCGTGAACGGCGGACAGAGCACCACGTCCACCGCGGGCTCCTTGCCCACCTCGCCGACCAGCTCGGCGGCGAGCGCGGCGCCGTCGGCGGGCGTCTTGTTCATCTTCCAGTTGCCAGCGATGACTTTGCGGCGGATCATTGTGTTTCGTGTGTAGGTCGGGGTTTATCCCCGACGCATTGTCGGGCGTAAAGCCCGACCTACAATTCAATTCTCCAGGAACGCCACGCCGGGGAGCACCTTGCCCTCGAGGAACTCGAGGCTGGCCCCGCCGCCGGTGGAGCAATGCGTGACCTTGTCGGCCATCTTGAACTTTTTCGCCGCGGTGGCGGTGTCGCCGCCGCCCACGACCGTGGTCGCGCCGGCCGCGGTGGCCTGCGCCACGGCGGCGGCCATGGCCTTGGTCGAGCCGGCGAACTTCTCGAACTCGAACACGCCCGACGGGCCGTTCCAGATGATGGTCTTCGCCCGTCCGATGGCGGCGTTGAACAGCTCGATGGACTTCGGCCCGGCATCGAGGCCCATCCAGCCGGCGGGAATGCCCTCCTTGTCGGTGGCGGCCTTGGTGTTGGCGTTGGCGTCGAACTTGTCCGCGCAGACGAAGTCCACCGGCAGGGTGATCCTCACGCCTTTGGCCGCGGCCTTGGCGAAGAGGTCCTTCGCGATCTTCGCGCCCTCGGGATCGAACAGGCTGTCGCCGATGCCCATGCCCTCCAGCTCATTCTTGAAGGAGAAGGCCATGCCGCCGCCGATGATGATCTCGTCGGCCTTCTCGAGGAGATTGTTGATGAGCGGGATCTTGTCGGCGATCTTCGCGCCGCCGAGGATGGCCAGCACCGGGCGCTGCGGCGTGTCGAGCACGGACGCGAACGCCTTCAGTTCCGCTTCCATCAGGAAACCGGCGGCTTTTTGCGGCAGATTGACGCCGACCATCGAGCTGTGCGCGCGGTGGGCGGTGCCGAAGGCGTCGTTCACATAGACGTCGCCGAGCTTCGAGAGCGAGGCGCGGAAGGCGGCCTCCTTCGCCGGGTCGGCTTTCACCTTGGTCTCGGTGCCGTCGGCGTTCTTCACCTTCACCTTGCCTTCTTCTTCGATGTGGAAACGGAGGTTCTCCAGCAAAACGACATCGCCGGCCTTCAGCGAGCCGGGCGCGCATGCGGCCTCGACCGCCGGGCCGGCGCAATCGTCGAGGAACTTCACCGGCTTGCCGAGCAGCCTCTCCAGTTCGGCGGCGACGGGCTTGAGCGAATACTTCGCGTTCACCTTGCCGTCCGGCCGGCCGAGGTGCGACATCAGCACCACCGACGCGCCCTTTTCGAGCGCGTATCTGATGGTCGGCAGCGCGGCGGTGATGCGCTGGTTGTTGGTGATGGCGCCGGTGGCCTTGTCCTGCGGCACGTTGAAGTCCGCGCGCATGAGCACGCGCTTGCCGGCGAGATTCAGGTCACGGATGGATTTGAATCTGGGCATGTTTGAGGGAGCGAGAATCGAGGAGTGAGAAGCGGGAATGAAGAAAGCGAGGGACAAGACGGATCGAGTGATTGCTACTCGGTTCTCACTCCTCGCTCCTCGCTTCTTTGGAGGCGGCGAAACCGCCTCACAGCTTCGCGGCGACTTTCTTGGTCAGCTCGACGACGCGGTTGGAGTAGCCCCACTCGTTGTCATACCAGCTCACGAGCTTGAAGAACTTCGGGTTCAACTCGATGCCGGAGCCGGCGTCGAAGATCGAGGACGACTTGCAGTGGATGAAGTCGGAGGAGACGACCTCGTCGCCGGTGTATTCGAGGATGCCCTTCAGGTAGGTCTCGCTGGCGCGCTTCATCGCCTCGCAGATCTCCTTGTAGGAGGTGACCTTCACGGTCTTCACGGTGAGATCGACGACCGAGACGGTCGGGGTTGGCACGCGGAAGGACATGCCGGTGAGCTTGCCCTTGACCTCCGGGAGCACGAGCGCGGTGGCCTTGGCGGCGCCGGTCGTGGCGGGGATGATGTTCTGCGCGGCGGTGCGACCGCCCTTCCAGTCCTTTTTCGAGGGGCCGTCCACGGTCTTCTGGGTGGCGGTGTAGGAGTGGATGGTGGTCATCAGACCCTCCTCGACGCCGAAGCCCTCCTTCAGGAGCACATGCACGATGGGCGCGAGGCAGTTCGTGGTGCAGGAGGCGTTGGAGATGATGCTGTGCCTGGCGAGGTCGAGCTTGTCGTCGTTCACGCCGATGACGACGGTGATGTCCTCGCCCTTGGCCGGGGCGGAGATGATGACCTTCTTCGCGCCGGCGGCGAGGTGGCCCTTGGCCTTCTCGGCCTCGGTGAACAGGCCGGTGGACTCGATCACGAGCTGCACGCCGAGCTTCGCCCAGGGCAGTTCGGCGGGGGATCTGGCGCTGACGACGGCGATGTCCTTGCCATTGACGACCAGCACGTCGTCCTCGGTCTTGTCGGCGGCGGACTTCTTGGAGCCGACGGTGCCGTTGAACCGGCCCTGCGCGGAGTCGTATTTCAGCAGGTAGGCCAGGTTGTCGGCGGGCACGATGTCGCCGACGGCGACGACATCGAGTTCGGTGCCGAGCAGGCCCTGCTCGACGAGCGCGCGGAAAACGAGGCGGCCGATGCGGCCGAAACCATTGATGGCGACTTTGACTGGCATATGCGGATTGGTTGCGGAAGTTTCTGGACGGAGGAAGGACGAGTGAAAAAGCCCCGGCGGGCTTTGGCAAGAGCGTTGGCGTCAGCGCCGCATGACAGTAACTGTCATACTTCGGCCATCCACATGGCGCAGCCGAGCGCGGGGATGAACAACTGCGGCTCCACCACCGCGCCCGGCGGCGTGCGCCCGCCGTTGTAAAACCGCTCGTGGTCGGCGACCAGCCGCCATTTCCACGCCGCGACCTCCTCCGGCAACGCCAAGCTCACGTCGTCGGGCAGCGGGTTGACGGCGAAGAGCAGGCGGCGGCGGCCGGCGGAGCCGTCGGCGTTGTAGAGCATCGCGAGACCGGCGTGGTCGGCGCCCTTGAACGACTGGAAGAATCCCTCCGACGCGCGCGCCCAGTGCCGCAGCAGCCCGTCGGCCTCGGGCGAGAGCCGGAAGGCGATCCACTCCGCGAAATACGCGTGCGTGCCGGCGAAGCGCGCGAGCCGCCGGTAATCGAGCGCGTTCAGGTCGCCGCGCTGGTAGGTGTTGTTCACGCCGGCCTTTGAGCGCAGGAAGTCCTGCCCCGCCGCGACCAGCGGGATGCCGATGGACGAGAACAGGATCGCCGCCATCAGGTGCGTGCGGCGCACGTCGCCGAGCGTGGGCCGGGAGCCGTTGTTGTTCGCATTCTCGGTGATCATGTCGAGCCAGGTGCGATCGTCGTGCGACTCGGTGTAGTTGACCGTCTGCGCCGGCCAGTAGGCGTAGTGCCACGGCGAGCCCTTGAGGAAATACTCGAGTTTCTCCGGCGAACCGTGCCCATGCACGTAGTCGCGCAGGAAGTTGCGGTAGCCGTCGTTCCACGACGCCCAGCCGGTCGGCCGCAGCGCGGCGCCGATGTGGCCCTTGAAGCTCCACGGCTCGGCGATGAGCACCACGTCGGGCTTCACGCGCTTGAGCGCCGTCTCGATGTCGCGCAGCACGCCGACGCCGAGCAGGTCGGCGAGGTCGAACCGGAAGCCGTCCACGCCGTAGGTCTCGATGAGGTGCCGGCAACTGTCGATGATGAGCCGCTTCGCCATCGCGGAGCGCGCCCGCACGTCGTTGCCGCAGCCGCTCCAGTTGCTCAGCGCGCCGTTGTCGCCCAGCTCGAAGTAGTAGAGCTTGTCCACATGGAGCAGGTGCGCCGGCTCGCCGACGTGGTTGAAGACCACGTCGAGCAGCACCGCGATGCCCTGCCGGTGGAACGCCGCCACCAGCTCCTGCAGCTCCTTCACCCCCGAGGCGCGCGCCGGGTCCGCCGCGTAGGCGCTGGCCGGGGCGAACCAGTTCGCCGTCATGTAGCCCCAGTGGTATTCCTCGCGCGCGCGGTTGTCGAATTCCTGCACCGGCTGCAGTTCGACGCAGTTCACGCCGAGCTTCTTCAGGTAAAAGTCCGGGTGCTCCACCCACTTCGTCAGGCCGGTGAACCCTAGCCGCTCGTCCGCGGTCAGCGTCACCGGCGCGCGCGCGGCGAGATCGCGCACATGCGCCTCGGCGATGACGAGATCCTGCCACGCCGGCGTGCGAAAGCCAGTGTCGCCCCGTCCGATCCATTCCGGATCGAGCACGATGCCGGGTCCGTCGCGCCCGGCCGCCGCCTGGGCGTAGGGATCGAGCATCTTGTGGGCGGGGTGATAATGGCTGAAGATGTCGTGCGGCCCGCCGATGGAATACCAGTAATACCAGCCGTGCAGGCTCCGGTCGAGCCGCGCCTCCCAGACGCCGCGCCATTCGCCGTCCTCCATCCGGCGGTCCAACTCGTAGCCGAAGGCGGCCGCCGGCTCCTCGAGTTTCTCGCAGACGTGCAGCCGCACGTGCTTGGCGCGCGGCGCGAACAGCCGGAAGACCGTCTCGTCCTTCCGCGCCAGCGCGCCGAGCGGCAGGCTGCTCCGCAGCTCGTGGAAGAACTTGCCGAAGCGCAGCCGCGTCTTCGGCCCCGCCGCGCCGTCGCGCAGGTGGACGACCGAGTAGGTCTGGCTGAACTGCAGCGGCTCGGCGGTGGTGAACTCGAACAGGTTGCGCCCCGTGCGGTGCGCAAAAAGCGTGCGGTTGAGGTGCCCCTTTTCGCCCCGCCTCACATTGGTCGCATCGGGCGGGGCCTCCAGCCAGTTGTGCTCGCCGGTCACGAACTTGAACTGGTGCGACTGCCCTTGCAGCAGCGCGGCGTCCTGCCGCGTCAGCCAGACCGGCCGGCCGTTCACCTCGCCGCGCTCGAGCCGCCACTCCGGCCGGCCCACCGCCTCCTGCCAGTCGTTGAAATCCCCGGCGAGGAACACCGGCGTGTTGTCGAAGTTCACCCAGTCGTGCTCCGCCGGGTCGAGCACGAAGACCAGCGCGCCGTCCGCCGCCACGAAATACGCCGCCTCGTCCGCGTAAAGCTCGGGCGCGGCCGGGTGCAGCGAGGCGAACGCGAACGCCTTGTCGCCCGGCGCGAGCAGCGGCAGCGACTCGCCCGCCCAGTCCGCATCCAGCTCGATGACGCCGGTCGAGGCCGACGTGAGCCACGCGCGGAGGATGCGGTGCGGCGATTGCTCCATGCCCGCCACGGTGCAGGAGCAGGGCCAAGCCCCGCAAGCCCGCTTTGGGCTGCTGCAACAGCCCTGGCTGAACCACCGAGACACGGAGGCACAGAGTCCGGGCTCTTCCACATCCTGAAAAGTCTTCTTCTCGGTGTTCTCTGTGCCTCTGTGGTTCAAACCCACTCCTCGCTACGCACCAAATCTTTCGTGTCCGCCGAAGGCGGATAAATGCTTGCCCGCCTGTGGCGGGTTTCGTGTATTTCGTGGTTCCCTTCCCGCCATGGCCCGTGAACGCATCCTCGTCGCGCTCTCCGGCGGAGTGGACAGCTCCGTCGCCGCCCTCCTGCTCAAGCGCGAGGGGCACGATGTCGAGGCGGCCTACATGAAGAACTGGATCAACGAGGACAACGTCATCGGCCATTGCCCGTGGATGCAGGACATCGAGGACGCCCGCGCCGCGGCGGAGCGCATCGGCATCCCCTTCCGCGTGGTCAACCTCATGGCCGACTACCGCCGGCTGGTGGTGGACTACCTGCTCGACGGCTACCGCCGCGGGCTCACGCCCAACCCCGACGTGAGGTGCAACCGCGAGATGAAGTTCGGCGTGTTCGCCCGCTACGCCCGCGCCGAGGGCTTCTCCGCGCTCGCCACGGGACATTATGCAAGCCGGGTTGAGATGTGGGCGGGGTGCCCTCACCCCGCGGTGGAGCGCGTTGCCCTCAACGCGCTTTCTCAACCCAACGCGTTGGGGGCAACGCGTTCCACCCATGCTTTGCTTGAAGCTGCAGATGGGAACAAAGACCAATCCTACTTCCTCGCGCTGCTCTCGCCGGAGCAGCTCGATTTCGCGCGCTTCCCCCTCGGCCACCTGAAGAAACCCGAGGTCCGCGCGCTCGCCCGCGAAGCCGGGCTGCCCAACGCGGACAAGAAGGACAGCCAGGGCATCTGCTTCATCGGCGAGGTGAAGATGACCGACTTCCTCGAGGCCTACGTGCCCGAGCATCCCGGCCCGATCGTCCGCGCCACCGACGGCAAGGTGCTCGGCGAGCACCGCGGGCTGCACTACTACACCATCGGACAGCGCCGCGGCATCCGCATCCCGTCCAACACCGACCACGCAGCCTACGTCGTCACCGGCAAGCGCGCGGAGGACCACGCCCTGCTCGTCGCCTTCGACGGACCCGACGCGCCCGGTCTCTGGACCGACACCGCGCGCGTCCATAGCCTGAGCTGGCTCGCCGAGCCGATCGCGCTAAATCCGTCAGGGACGGTGGCGGAGCCGCGGAAGCTCGAATGCCGCGTCCGCTATCGCGACCCGCGGGTGCCGATCGAGTTCGTTCCCGAGGTGGAACGCGTTGCCCCCAACGCGTTGTCTCTGCAGTCGCTCGCCGACGCCCGGACCGAGGTAGGGCGCGTTATCCCTAACGCGCCGCCTTCTCCTCCCTCCGCCCTCCGTCCTCCGTCATCCGCCTTTGTTCGCTTCTCCTCCCCCCAGCGCGCCCTCGCCTCCGGCCAGATCCTCGCGCTCTATGATGGCGAGCGGCTCATCGGCGGGGGAGTGTTTGCATAGCAAGCCGACCTCGCGGTCTTCGCGTGACGTCCGGCAACTCGGAAGTTGATTCCGAAGCAGATATCCGGCCTCATCCCTTTACGGGCCGCAATGTTGATATCATCAGCTCAGTTGAGGTGAGTATACTGTTCGGCATTTCATGAAGCTGATCGATCTATTTGGCGGACCACCGGTAAGGAAGCGCCTGAAGAAGCGGGCCCATGCCTACACCATGGCATCCGTAGTATGGCTGTTTTTTAGCGCCATTGGATTCGTATGCCTTGTCACGGGATGGCTAGATATTTCACATGGCCGCATCTTGCTCGGCATCGTGCTTCTAGGCGTCCAAGGTCTTTTGGCACTTATAGCGATATATTACTGGCGCTATGAGAAGCCGTCTGAGGTGGATTTCTATGAGACCAATGGCGAGATAGGATAATGAAGGGCCGAACCAGCAGCCACGCCCTTGATTTTGCCTGATTCGCTGATGATATCCCCGCTCAAGATGGCCCAGTTATTAAAAAGAGACGGCTCGTCCGCCCGACGGGCGTGGCTGATCTGAAGCGTTCGACGAAGAGAAGATTCCTGCTGAAGCCCAAAGGGGTGCGGATACAATGCCATGCCCATGAAGAAAACCATCCCCGCTGCGAATCCCGACGCCTATGTGGAGGCGTTGAAGGGCTGGCGGCGGAAACTCGTGGAGTCGCTGCGCGAGGCCGTCCGCGGGGCGGCGAAGTTCGAGGAGGTCATCAAGTGGGGTCACCTCGTCTATCGGGCGGATGACGCGCCGGTGCTGCTCATCCGGGCGGAGGAGGAGCGCGTGCTGTTCGGTTTCTGGCGCGGGCGGCGGCTGCGGGACATCGAGCCGCGGCTCAAGCCCGGCGGCAAATACGAGATGGCGACGGCCGACCTGCGCGAGGGGGATGTTTTTGATCCCAAGGTCGCACGCAAACTGGCGAAGGCCGCGGTGGCGCTGAACAAAAAGCTCGGCGATCCGTCCGACCCGGCGAATTATCGCTGAGGGGGTCCGGTGAGGGCAACGGACTGCGGTTGCCGCGCCGGTTCACCCAAGCGCTGTTCGGCCCGGGTGAAATCCCCGTTCATCCGCAATCGGACAGGATAGTCCCGGACTCAGAGCGTGAAGCCGGAGGGGATGACGGCGCCCTTGCAGACGCAGAGCACGCCGTCGCGGATGACGATGCCGTGCGGGTAATCGCCGTCGGGCTTGCCGGCGGGATCGAGCACGACGCCGTCGCCGATGCGCGCGTTCTTGTCGATGATGGCGTGCCGGATCCGGCAGTTGCGGCCGACGCCGAAGGACGGCACGCCGCTTTCCCGCCCGGCGGCCAGCTCGACCTCGCTCTCGTAATAGTCGGCGCCCATCATGATGACGTCCTCCAGGTGCGAGTGTTCGCCGAGGACGGAGCGGATGCCCATGACGCAGTGCTTGAGGGAGGAGTCGGTGACGAGGCAGCCGTCGCCGATGACGACGTGGTCGATGGCGCAGCGGTTGATCTTGGAGGCGGGCAGGTAGCGGGCGTGGGTGTAGATCGGGGCGGAGCGGTCGAAGAAGTTGAAGGGCGGCAGCGGCTGCGCGAGCGCGAGGTTGGCGTCGAAGAACGCCTTCACCGTGCCGATGTCCTCCCAGTAGCCCTCGAAGACGTGGCTGAAGAGCCGGGCGCGGCCGAGCAGGCCGGGGATGATCTCCTTGCCGAAGTCCTTCATCGTGTTGTTGAGGGCGTCGAGGAGAACCCGGCGGCTGAAGACGTAGATGCCCATGGAGGCGAGGCAGCGCTTCTCGACGGACTTCGTCTCGAGCTTCGCCTCGAGGGCCGGGCTGATGGCGAGGCCGTTGACGATGGCGGGATCCTTCGGCTTCTCGACGAACTCGGTGATGGAGAGGTCGTCGTTGACGCGCATGAGACCGAGGCCCTCGACCTTGGAGACGGGGAACGGGATGGCGGCGATGGTGACGTCCGCCTTGGTGGCGACGTGCTGGGCGATGATCCGGCGGAAATCCATCCGGTAGAGCTGGTCGCCCGAGAGGATGAGCACGAGGTCGTGGTCGTGGTTGTGGAAGTGGATGAGGTTGCGGCGCACGGCGTCGGCCGTGCCCTCATACCAGGCGCTGCTCTTCTCGGTCTGCTCGGCGGAGAGGATGTCCACGAAGCCGTTGCCGAAGGTGTCGAAGTGGTAGGTCTTCTGGATGTGCTTGTGCAGCGAGGCGGTGAGGAACTGCGTGAGCAGGAAGATGCGGTTGTAGCCCGAGTTGAGGCAATTGCTGATGGGGATGTCCACCAGGCGGTATTTGCCGGCGAGGGGCACGGCGGGCTTGCATCGCTCCTTCGTCAGAGGGAAGAGCCGGGTGCCGCGGCCGCCGCCCATGATCACCGCGAGGACTTTTTTGGACTCGGGCATGGCGGTGAGGTAATTCCTTGCGGAAGCCTTTCGGCGGCACGTATAAATCGCCAGACAAATATTTCCCATGTGCGGCATCGTCGGATACATCGGCAACCAGAAAGCCTCGGCCATCATCCTCGAGGGCCTCAAACGCCTCGAATACCGCGGCTATGACTCGGCCGGGATCGCCGTGCAGCGCAACGGCGCCTTCGACGTGGCCAAGAAGGTCGGGCGCGTGGCCGACCTCGTCCGCCAGACCGGCGCGCAGAAGCTGAGCGGCCACACCGGCATCGGCCACACCCGCTGGGCCACCCACGGCGGCGTCACCGACCCCAACGCCCACCCGCACGTCAGCAGCGACGCGAAGTTCGCGCTCATCCACAACGGCGTCATCGAGAACTACGCGGGCATCAAGAAATTCCTCCTGACCAAGGGCTACACCTTCGCCTCCGAGACCGACACCGAGGTGCTCTGCAACCTCGTCGCCTACCACTACAAGAAGGAGCCGGAGCCGAAGGAGGGCAGCCGCTTCCTCGAGTCCGTCCGCAAGACCCTCCGCCATGTCCAGGGCACCTACGGCATCGCCGTGATGTGCGCCGACCGTCCGGCCGAGATCGTCGCCGCCCGCAAGGGCTCCCCGCTCATCCTCGGCGTGGGCGACAACGAATACATGCTCGCCAGCGACGTGGCCGCCATCATCAGCCACACCCAGAACGTCGTCTACCTCAAGGACGGCGAGATCGTCCACATCACCGCCAAGGGCTTCGCCATCACCACCCTCGACGCCGAGGACGTGTCGCCGGTGGTGGACAGGGTCACCTGGCGCATCGAGGACTCCGAGAAGGGCGACTGCGCCCACTTCATGGAGAAGGAGATCTTCGAGCAGCCCGCCGCGCTCGAGAACACCATGCGCGGCCGCTTCTCGGAGGACGGCAGCACGGCCAACTTCGGCGGCCTGAACATCAGCGCGTTCGACTTCCGCGGCATCGAGCGCTTCCACTTCTGCGCCTGCGGCAGCGCGTGGCATGCCTGCCTCGTGGCCGAGCACCTCATCGAGCGGTTCGCCCGCGTGCCGGTGGAGGTGGATTACGCCTCGGAGTTCCGCTACCGCAACACCCCGCTCTTCCGCAACACGCTCTTCTTCGTCATCAGCCAGTCGGGCGAGACCATCGACACCCTCGCCGCGCTGCGCGAGGCCAAGCGCAAGGGCTACCGCGTCCTCGCCGTCAACAACGTCGTCGGCTCCACCATCGCGCGCGAGTCCGACGGCGGCATCTACCAGCACGTCGGCCCCGAGATCGGCGTGGCCTCCACCAAGGCGTTCACCTCCCAGCTCCTCATCGGCGCGATGCTCGCCCTCTACATCGGCCGGATGCGCGACATGAGCTTCGCCGACGGCGTGGAATACGTGAATGCCCTGAAGCGCGTGCCCGACCTCGTGCGCCGGACGCTCGAGCAGGCGCCGCACATCCGCGCCATCGCGAAGCGCTACGCCAAATACCACGACTTCCTCTTCCTCGGCCGGCTTGCGCTCTTCCCCGTGGCGCTGGAGGGCGCGCTCAAACTGAAGGAGATCTCCTATATCCACGCCGAGGGCTACCCCGCCGCCGAGATGAAGCACGGCCCCATCGCGCTCATCAGCGAGCAGTGCCCCTCCGTCTTCCTCGTGCCCTCGGGCGAGATGTTCCACAAGGTCGTCTCCTCCATGCAGGAGATCAAGGCGCGCAAGGGAAAGATCATCGCCATCGCCACCGAGGGCTGCGAACTGCCCGACGGCCTCGCCGACGAGGTCATCCGCATCCCCGAGTGCCACGAGGCCGCCCTGCCCGTCGTCGCCACCGTGCCCGTGCAGTTGCTGAGCTATTACATCGCCGTCGAGCTCGGCCGCGATGTCGACAAGCCGCGCAACCTCGCCAAGTCCGTGACCGTCGAGTAGCGGCCATGCAGATCCACCCGACGCGCGAGGAATTCCTGCGGCTCGCCACGCAGGGCAACATCGTCCCGGTCCATGCGGACTTCCTCGCCGACGTGGAGACGCCCGTCTCCGCCTACGCCAAGCTCCGCGGGCACGGCCCGGCCTTCCTGCTGGAGTCCGTCGAGGGCGGCGAACACGTGTCGCGCTACAGCTTCGTCGGGTGCAACCCGCGCAAAATCCTGTCGGCCGCACCGGGCGATGGCGACCCGCTGGCGGCCCTGCAGAAGGAGATGGCCGGCTACCAGCCGGTGAAACTGCCGGGCATGCCGCCGTTCACGGGCGGGGCGGTCGGCTACCTCGGCTACGAGTTCATCCACGGCGTCGAACCCACCGTGCCCGTGGCCAAGCGCGACGAGCTGGGCGTGCCGGCGATGTGGTTCATGCTGTGCGACTCGCTGCTGGCCTTCGACCGCGCCCGGCAGTCGCTCCGGCTCATCGTCAACGCGCACGTAGGCGCCGAGCCGGCCGCGGCCTATGATTCGGCCTGCGCGGAACTGGCCCGGATGCGCGACCTGCTGTGTCAGCCGCATGATCCCGCGCTCGCCGCCGTCGGCGACCCGGGGCCGGTGCAGGTGCCGCCGGGCAACTTCACGGCGGAATCCTTCGGCAAGATGGTCGAGGATTCGAAGGAGTTCATCCGCGCCGGCGACATCTTCCAGATCGTCCTGTCGCAGCGGTTCACCCGGGACTTCAAGCGCCCGCCACTCGACCTTTATCGCGCCCTGCGCACGGTGAACCCGTCGCCCTACATGTTCCTGCTGGAGACGGGCGGCTTCGCGCTCGTCGGCGCCTCGCCCGAGGTGCATGTGCGCCTGACCGGCCGGCACACCGAGATCCGGCCCATCGCCGGCACCCGGCCGCGCGGCCAGACCCCGAAGGAGGACGCCGCGCTCGAGAAGGAGCTGCTGGCGGACGAGAAGGAGCGCGCCGAGCACCTCATGCTCGTGGACCTCGCCCGCAACGACATCGGCCGCGTCTGCGCCTACGGCAGCGTGAAAGTGCCGGAGTTCATGATCATCGAGCGCTACTCGCACGTCATGCACATCGTGTCACAGGTGGAGGGACAGCTTGCGCCAGAACGCACCGCCTTCGACCTCATGCGCGCCACTTTCCCGGCCGGCACGGTCAGCGGCGCCCCGAAAATCCGCGCCATGCAGCTGATCGCGCAGATGGAGGGCACCCAGCGCGGCACCTACGCGGGCGCGCTCGGGTATTTCAGCTACGACGGCAACCTGGACTCCTGCATAACACTCCGCACCGCATTGCTTAAGGACGGCAAGCTCCACATCCAGGCCGGTGCCGGCATCGTGGCCGACTCCGTCCCATCTTCGGAATACCAGGAGACCATAAACAAGGCATCGGCCTTGTTCAAAGCGGCGAAATTGGCGGAAATTCTCTGATTCCGCCCAACAAAGCGGCGCAATCGCGCGTATAGGGGATGGGTGCTGTTGTCTTGGGAATTACTTCCCGGCTTCAGGCATCCAACATGCAAGGGAACCGGTAACATCCACCGTGTCTCAACATCTAAGCAATAACGTCATGCCACATCGCAAAAAGACCCTCCGTCCCGCGCCGGAACCGGTCGCGACGCCCGCCGTGAATCGCGACCGCCCCGTGGCCCTCCCCTCCTTCGACGACAGCCTGACCGTGCGCCCGGCCATCATGCCGGCCGCCCAGGCTACCGCCACCGATTTCGACAAGCCCTCCGAGATCGACCGCCGCGACGAGCGCTCGATGCTCCAGCTTTACGTCAACGAGATCCGTCGCACGCCCCTCCTCACCATCCAGGACGAGATCAAGCTCGCCGCCCGCATCAAGCGCGGCGACAAGGCGGCCCGCGACCACATGATCAAGGCGAACCTCCGCCTCGTCGTGAAGATCGCCTACGATTACAAGGACATGGGCCTGCCGCTCATGGACCTCATCAGCGAGGGCAACCTCGGCCTCATCAAGGCCGTCGGCCGCTTCGACCCCGCGAAGGGCGGCAAGCTCTCCACCTACGCCGCGTGGTGGATCAAGCAGTCCATGAAGCGCGCCCTCGCCAACCAGTCCAAGACCATCCGCCTGCCCGTCCACCTTGTGGACAAGATTTCCAAGATGCGGAAGACCATCCACCTCCTCACCGAGGAGTTCGGCCGCGAGCCGACCAACGAGGAGATCGCCGCCGAGCTGCAGGTGCCGACCAACAAGATCGCCCTGCTCAAGACCGTCAGCGTCCGCCCCGCCTCCCTCGACGCCCCCGTCGGCGAGGACAGCGACTCCGCCACGCTCGGCGACCTCGTGGGCGACGAGTCCGCCCACTCCGCCGACAACGAGATGTCGGACAAGAGCCTGCGCGACGACCTGCACGCCCTCGTCGACTCCCTCGACCCGCGCGAGGCCAGCATCATCAAGATGCGCTTCGGCCTCGACGGCCACGACGAGCTGACGCTCGAGGAGGTCGGCAAGAAGTTCAAGGTCACCCGCGAGCGCATCCGCCAGCTCGAGTATCTCGCCCTCGGCAAGATCCGCCGGCAGATGCAGAAACGCGACCGCGTCCGCACCGCCGACGAGGTCGAGCAGGAGACCAAGGCCGAGGAGCGCGCGCAGGAGATCCGCGACTACTTCGCGTCTCACCAGCCCGTCGCGACCAGTTGATTTGTCAGTCCATAGTGTGTGCCTGGGGCGCCCGCCGTCGTGCGGGCGCCTCGTTTTTTCATCCCTCAGCAGGACTCGTGCATTGAGGGTGGAGCGCCTTGACCTCAAGGCGCTGGTTCGTAGCGGCTATCCGAAAACCATGCGGGCACTGGTCTTTGCAGCGACTGCAGGGGCGCAGTCTTGCTGCGCCCGCTCAGCATCGAGATTTCTTGGGCGCAGCAGGACTGCGCCCCTACGCCGGGAAACCGGGTATCCGGATAACCTCTGGCGGTTTCACCGCGACGCGCCGAGGTTTACCCGCCTCCGGTGGCGCCAAAGGCGACCAAGGTCGGCGCGTTCCACCATCCGGTGCGTGTGCTTCAAGAGTGGATTTCTGGTTCCACTGCATGAGTCTCAGCGCCCCATGGCGAACACCGACTGGCCGAAGCGCTTGGTCATGAGCTGCTCCCATTGCAGCCCGGCCGCGTAATCCCTCGTCACGAAGTCCAGAAACTCGGCCCCGCCGATCACCAGGCAGCTCGCCGTCTTGCTCGTCGCCACCACGCTGGCCGTGGCCCGTCCCTCCCCCAGCAGGCTCAGCTCGCCGAAGCTGTCCCCTTGCGCCAGCCGGCGCAGCTCCTTGCCCTTCTGCCGCACCGAGAAGTCCCCGCGATGAACCAGGTAGAGCCAGAGGTTCGGCTCGCCCTCCTTCACCAGCACCGCGCCCTCGTCGTATTCCTGCAGCTTCGCGCGCTTGGCGAACGCCGCCATCGTCGCGTGGCTCCAGTGGCGCGTCAGCTCGACGCTTTCCAGGAAGCCCACCTTCTGCACCGCGTCCGTCACCGCCTGCCGCGAGAGGCGCGACAGCACCAGCCGCTCGAAATCCGCCTTGCCCAGCGCGAGCAGCACGCTGCGCCCGAGGCTGCGGATCGAGCGCGTGCGCACGCCGCCCTGCAGCAGCGCGATCTCGCCGAACACCTCGCCCTCGCCCAGCTCCGCCACCGGCTCCGAGCGCCCCGGCGCGTAGTCGCGGCGCACCTCGAGCCGGCCCGAGAGGATGAAGTAGAGCTTCTCGCCCGGCTCGCCCTCGCGCACGACGAAACTGCCACGCTTGTGCTCCTCCGGTTTCACCGCCGCCGCCACCGCCGCCAACTCTTCCGCCGGCAGGTCGCGGAACAACGGCGTCCGCGCCAGCCAGCCGCCGATGGATTCCGCCGACATGAGGACTTCCTGGGGCTTGAACCGCCGCTCCGCCCGCTCCCGCGACCACGCCCGCAGATGGCCGAGCACGATCCAGCCGGCCAGGCCCGCCGCTCCGAGCACGAGGAGGGCCACCACCCCCGCCAGCACCAAGGTAGTGATCTGCCAGCCGCCCGCCTCCTTGAATTTCTGCAGCAGCTCCAGCGCGTTCGCCTGCCAGAGCACGCAGCCCGTCAGGAAGACCAGCGCCAGCCAGCCCACCGTGGCCAGCGCGCCGGCCAGCAGATACGCCCCGCCCGCCATCCGGTGCCGCGCGCGCCCCAGCAACGCAAAGAGCCGGCTCCGAGCCAGCGCGAAGCCGTAGCGCGTGGCCAGTTGCGGATCGCGATAAAGCGCGCCGAGCAGGTCCAGCATCGGCGAGGGCCACAGCGGCGAAAGTTGCCAGAGCGCCGTGCAGAGCAGCGGCACCAGCAGGCCCGGCGCCCACCAGCCCGCCGCCGCCAGCGCGGCGAAGACCGGCAGCAACCGCGCCAGGGCGGAGTTGATCTGCGCGTCCCGTCCCCCGGTCGCCGCATCCTCCGTGTCGGCCTCGAACCGTGGCAGCACCGTCCTCCATTCCAGCCGTGCCCGGTAAATCTCCCCGCCCGCCGCCCGCACCACCGCCGCGGCCAAGACGGCGCCGAGACCCGCCGCGACGCACGCCGCCAGCCAGCCCAGCGCCAGCCACCACGGTTCCGGGGGCATGAGCGCCGGCCGCAAAGCCAGCACCACCCCTGCTGCGAGGATGGCGACCAGCGCCCCCCAGCGCGCCACCGCGCCGGGCAGCCGCAGCGGCCACGTGGACGGCTCCACCCGCGCCGGCACCGGCCAGGCCCCCGTCTGCAGGATGCCCGCATCCACCGATTGCGCCACCAGCTCGTAGAACTCGCGAAGCGACGGGCAACGCTGTGCCGCGATGGCCTCCTTCAGCACCTCGGGCACCGGGCGGCCCGCGCCGAACCGTTGCAGCAGCTCCCATTGCCCGGGTGTCAGCACCAGATACCGCCGGCCCGGCTGGTATTTCGCCAGCAACCGGTCCGACCGCAGCTTGAACGTGCGCGCCTCCGGGCTGAGCGCGACCACCGCCCGGTTGAGCAGTTCATCCAGCCCTGTCTGCGGCGCCGGGGTTTGCTCTGGTGACGGCTGGGACATGGTGGCGGAAAACCGTCCGCATCAACGCCGTTTCCGCCGGCAAACTCAAGCGCGCACTGCCGGCCCGCCTCCGCCCCGCCAGGTGAACGCGTGGCACAGCGCCACGCCGGCGGCGTCGGACTCGTCGAGCGCCAGCGTCCGCCCGTGCCCCAGCAACGCCATCACCGTGCGCGCCATCTGCTCCTTGCTCGCCCGGCCCCGCCCCACCACCGCCTGCTTCACGCGCAACGGCGGGTATTCGTAGACATCCTTGCCGCGGAGCGCCGCCACCGCGATGGCCGCGCCCCGCGCCGCGCCCAGCACCTGCGCGGTCCGGACATTCTGCACGTAGATCGTCTGCTCCAGCGCCACGTGCCGCGGCTCGTATTCCGCGATGAACTGCTCCACCGCCCGGTGGATCTCCGCGAGGCAATGCGCCAGCGTGTGCCGCGGGGCGATCTTCACCGTCCGGCATCCCAGCAGCATCGCCGGCCGGCCGGGCGCGAACTCGATCAGCGCCAGGCCGGTGCCGCGCAGCGACGGATCCACTCCGAGCACGCGTCCGGCATACGGGGCGCGCGGCGCAGCGGGCGCCTCCGGCCATTCCCCGCCGGGGCGGGACGCGAGCTTGCCCTCGATCTTCGCCTTCCAGAGCTGCCTGACGGATGTTCGTGCCATGGGAGAGTGGTCACCACGAAAGACACGAAAGACACGAAAGAGAAGCCGGGATTGAAGGTAGGGCGCACCGGCCCGGTGCGCCGCAGTCTCTGTGAGATTCGGACGGCGGAGCGAGCCGCTCCGCCTTACCTGCCGATTGATGCTCGCGAAATAGACTCACACTCGCGTTGCTTGAGGTAGGGCGGAGCGGCTCGCTCCGCCGCGAGTGTAAGATCACGTTCAGGGTGCACCGCCAAGGCTCCCGCACTTGTCGCCGGGCCGGTGCGCCCTACCCGTCAGTCTCATAGGCGAACCTCAATCGAAGAACAGCAGCTTCACCGCAGCCGCCCCTGTGAGCACGAGCGCGAAATTCTCGAACAGTGTCTGATCCACCCGCGCCACCACCCATTTGCCCGCCAAGGCGCCGACCGCCACCGCCGGCAGCAGCCAGAGGTTCACCGTGAGGCTCGCGCTGTTGATGAGCCCCAGTTGGGCCATGAACGGCACCTTGATCCAGTTGATGAGCAGGAAAAACGCCGCGCCCGTGCCGAGGAACTCCAGCTTCGGCAGCCGCATCGCCAGGAGATAGAGCGTCATCACCGGACCGGCCGCGTTCGCGATCATCGTCGTCACGCCCGCGAGCACGCCGGCCGCCGGCCCGAGCCACGCCGGGGCGTGAGCCATCGCCGCTTCCGGCGCACGACGCTTCCGCCAGAGGTGCAGCCCGAGCATGAAGGCGATGATGACGCCGATGGCGCGTGCGGCTTGGGCGTCGTCGAAACGCCCGAGCGCCAGCCAGCCCAGCACCAAGCCTGCTCCCGCCCACGGCAGCAGCCGCCCCACCCTGCGCCACTCGAGATGCTTCCGATAGACCGCGTAGGCGAACATGTCCGCGAAGATCAGCAGCGGCAGCACGACCCCTGTCGCCTGCCGCGCCGGCATCAGGTTCGCGAACACCGCCACGAACAGGATGGACGTGCCCGGGATGCCGGTCTTGGAGAAACCCGCCGTCAGCGCGCCCAGCGCGAGCAGCAGCCATTGCCAGGGCTCAAAGGTCATGGGTGGCGCCTCCCATTGTCATTCTGAACCCGCCTTGGCGGGTGAAGAATCCATCGGCACGACCGCACACGTCCATCGTGCTGGATCCTTCGCTCCGCTCAGGATGACGGGCTTCGATCATGCAGACACAATCCTCCCTTCATCTACCCGCAGAACCTGCCATCCTTCCGTCTCCTCCGGCAGCGTGGTCCCGGTGGCGATGACCTGTCCCGCCGTGGCCGGCTCCAGCGCCGCCCAGAAGCGCGCGCGCCGCGCGGGGTCCAGTTCGCCCAGCACGTCGTCGCACAACAGCACCGGCTCGACGCCGCTCTTCGCCCGGAAATACGCCGCCTGCGCCAGCCGCAGCGCCAGCACCATGCACCGTTGCTGCCCCTCCGACGCGAAATGCTTCGCCGGCCGGCCGCTCAGCAGCAGTTCGACATCGTCGCGATGCGGTCCGCGCTCGGTGGACTTCAGCAGAGTGTCGCGCGGCCGGGCCGCGGCCAGTTGGCTCGCGAACGACCCGGTCGATTCCGCCGCCGTGTCGGGCGCATAGACCAGCCCCGCCACCTCGCCCTCGGGCACCAGCAGGGCGTGCCTTTCCCGGAAATGCCCGGCCAGCTCCTCGATGCCCGCGGCCCGCTTCGCCGTAAGCACCACGGCATGAACGGCCGCCTCGTGCTCGAAGGCCCCGATCGCGCCGGCGTCGCCTCCGCCGTGCTTCAACAGGATGTTCCGCTCGGCCACCGCCCGCGTGTAGCGCTGCAAGGCCGTCAGGTATTCCCCGTCCATCGCCGCCAGCGTCAGGTCGAGCCAGCGCCGCCGCTGCGCCGGCGCCCCGCGCAGGAACTGGTAGTCCTGCGACCAGAACACGACCGTGGGGAACTTGCCGAGGAACTCGCCCAGCCGGCCCACCTTGTTGTCCTCCCAGCGCACCTCGCGGCCATCGGCCGACAGCTCGACCGTCACCCGGCTCTCGCCGAATCGCTCGTGCTCCATCACAAAAGCCATCCCGGCCTGCGGCTGTCCTGACGTAATCAGCGCCCGGGGCTCCGCCCAGCGGAACGAGCGCAGTGCCGTCACATAGCCAAGCGCCTCCAGGAAGTTCGTCTTCCCTTGCGCGTTGGCCCCGTGCAGGAACGTCCGCCGTCCGGCCAGCGTCACCGCCGCGAGCGGCAGGTTGCGGAAGTTTTGCAGCGTGACCGAGGCGAAGCGCATGGCGCTCAGAGGACAGGGAACCGGGGACGGAAGACAATCATACAGTTCCCGCCACGCCGTCACTCCGCCGTCCTCTGTATTCCGCCCTTCGCCGTCGGTGATTTCTCGTTGCCTCCGTTGCCTCCTGTGCAAGCTTTCCGCCCATGACCTTCGAGGCCTCGCAGCAGGAAACCATCCAGGCGCTCCAATCGCTCGCCGCGCTCAAGCCGCAGATCGAGCAGGCGGGCGCCATGATCCTGAAAACGCTCGAGGCGGGCAACAAGCTCCTCATCTGCGGCAACGGCGGCAGCGCGGCCGAGGCCCAGCATTTCGCCACCGAGCTGGTCGGCCGCTTCTTCAAGGACCGCCGCGCGCTCCCCGCCATCGCCCTCAGCGCCGACGGCTCGCTCGCCACCTGCATCGGCAACGACCACGGCTTCGAGCAGGTCTTCTCGCGGCCGATCGCCGGGCTCGCCCAGCCCGGCGACCTCGTGGTCGTGCTCACCTCCAGCGGCAACTCGAAGAACATCCTCGCCGCGCTCGCCGAGGCCCGGCGGCTGAAGCTCGACACCATCGCCCTGCTCGGCCGCGGCGGCGGCGCGGCGAAGGGCCGCGCCACCTGCGAGATCATCGTGCCGGGCGGCAGCGGCGCCGCCGCCCAGGAGTGCCACCTCTTCCTCCTCCACTGCTTCTGCGAGCGGGTGGATGAAGCTTTCGACTGAGCGACCGCGCCTTTTTCGCTTTCCATGCGGCTGCTGATCATCGTGGTGACATTTCTCCTGCCGCTCAGGCTGGCCGCGGCCGAGCTCCCGCCCCTGCGGGCCTTCATCGAACCCGAGCAGTTCCGCAACCCCAAGCTGTCGCCGCACGGCGCCAGTCTCGCGGTGGTGGGAGTGCGGAACTACATTGATATGGTCGCGGTGATCGACCTCGCCACCTTCAAAGCCGTGCCCGTGGCGACACTGCCCAATGCTCGTTTGCTGAATTACTGGTGGAAATCCGAGTCCCAGTTGCTCCTCCTGGTCGATTTCTGGCAGGATGGAGCCGGCTTCCAGTTGCTCGACTTGAAAACCGGCAAGTCCCGGGCGCTCCGCCGGCTGAATTTTCAGGGCGGTTCCATCGTCAACCCCCTGATCGATGATCCCGATCACATGCTCGTGTCCACCTACACCTACGCCTACGCCCCATCCGGCGTGGACCTGAGGCGCCTGAACCTCCGCACGGAAAAGCTGGAGATGCTCACCAAGAATCCCGGGAATGTCACGCGCTGGCTCACGAACCGGGCCGGCAGCACCATGGCGGGCCTGGGCCGGCTTGACGACCGGTGGTTCATGCTGGTGCCGGAACCATCGAAGAAGACCCCTTGGCGGCGGATCGACCTGGGCGACCGGGACGTGCCCGATTTCTGGCCGATCGCGATCTACACCGATCAACGGAGCATACTCGGCCTCGACTATTCGGCTGGAAACACCGCGGTCGCAGCCGTCTGGGATCCCGCCCACGACCGCAAACAGGTCATCTGGCGGTCCGACGATGTGGATGCCGATGCAATTCTCGTCTGGGGCGACGATGAAACCCGGCCGCGCGCCGTGGCTTATGAGACCGACCGGCCGCGCTATCATTTCATTGCGGAGGACGATGGAGCGCTCGCCACCCAGATCGACGCACTCCTGCCGGACTGCACCAATGCCATCGTCAGCATGTCCGCGGACGAATCGAAAATGGTCATCCAGTCCTACAGCGACACGGTCGTGTCGAACTATCATCTGCTGGACCGGACCAATGGGTTGCTGAAGCCGCTGGGCAGCGCCCACCCGGGGCTGCATTCCGCGCGCATGGCGCCCATCCGGCACTTCACGTTCACCAATCGTTCGGGCATGAACATCACCGGCCAGATCCATCTGCCGCGCGATGCGGCCGGACCCTGCCGCGCCATCATTCTGACCACCGACACCAGCCTGACCACCGGCACCAGCCTGACCACCCGCACCAGCCTGACCACCGGCACCAGCCTGACCACCGGCACCAGCCTGACCACGCGCAACCGGCGGAACTTCCAGCCTTATTACCAGCTTCTGGCCAGCCGGGGCTATGCCGTCATCACCATCAATCAGCGCGGCACGGCCGGATTCGGCTCCAGTTTCGAGCAGGCGGGAGACCAGCAGATCGCCACGGGCATGCCGGACGATATCGCCGACGGCCTCGATTGGCTGATCCGCGAAGGACTGGTGGACAAACGCCGCGTCGCCATCCTGGGCGGCCGCAAGGGCGGCATCCTCGCCTTGCACACCTTGGTCCGCCATCCCGAACTGTTCTCCGCTTGGATCAACATCGACACCCCGATGTCCCCTCACTTTCTGGAGGTGGGCGACGTCGTTTTCGGCAGGCATAGCGAAAAATCCCGTCTGGCCCGGATCGGCGGCGAGCGCCAGACCGCCGAATACCTGCGGACGCTCGATCCGAAACAACTCCTGCCGGCCGTGCGGGTTCCCGCCTTCTGCTACTACACCCGCGATCCCAGAGACAATTCGCTCGTCAACGACGGCTCCGTCGCGCAACGGCATTTCGAGAAGTCCGGCCTGCCCCAGGTCTTCTTGCAGAGCCCGTCGGCACAAACCTCGTTCGACACCCGCAAGGATTTCGAACAGGCCGGCGATGACGAAACCGAAAGGGTGTATGCGGAACTGCTCCGGTTTTTGGACCGGCATCTGCAATGACCGCCCCGGCGGCGCGGTGGTCCGGATGACGGCAAGCGGATTTTGGTTCTTGCGCGGCGGGGACTGCGGTCGCTTTTTGACCCTTTCCCCCTTTCATGTCCAACGAGCCAAAACCAAACGAGGTCGCCGTCATCAAAACCGGATACGGCGAGATAACCATAGCCTTCTGGCCCGACGTGGCGCCGAAGACCGTCGAAAACTTCAAGCAGCTCGCCCGCGCGGGCTTCTATGATGGCACGGCCTTCCACCGCATCATCAAGGGCTTCATGATCCAGGGCGGCTGCCCGCACACCAAGGAGGGCGAGTCCGGCCTCCCCGGCACCGGCGGCCCCGGCTGGAAGGTGAAAGCCGAGTTCAACGCGAAGGCGCACGTCCGCGGCGTCGTCTCCATGGCCCGTTCGTCGCACCCCGACAGCGCCGGCTCGCAGTTCTTCATCTGCCACGGCGACGCCAAATTCCTCGACCGGCAATACACCGCCTTCGGCCAGCTCACCGCCGGCGACGACGTGCTCGAGCGCATCGCCACTGTGCCGACCAAGTCGGGCGGCGGCGGCGAGAAGAGCACGCCCATCGAGCGCGTCGCGGTCGAGAGCGTGAAGATAGTGGAGCAGGCCTGACGGCGGGCCCGCGACAGTTTGTTCTCCTTCAGGGCGGCGGTTTCCGCCGCCCTTTTTATCCCGGATTCCGAGATTGGAGAATCTGGAGGAGGGGCTTTATGCCCCGACCGGTGGCGGGACATCTCAACGCTCAAAAGAATCGAATCGCGGCATAAAGCCGCTCCTACAGTCGAGCCAATGCATACCAACCGCGGAATCCGGGTTTATTGACCCGTTTGTTTCGGGCTGAACAACGCGGCCTCCGCCTCGGGCGCGGCGAACATCTTCGCCGCGTCGTGCGCGATGCCGGGGGTCTCGACCAGCCGCCAGCCGAACTCCCAGCCCTTTGCGGCCGCCAGCTTCTTCGCCGCAGCGAAACAGGCCAGGCCGCGCTCGTGGCGCGTGCGGCCCTGCTTCAGAGCCTCCGCGCTGCGATCGAGCGAGGCATGGTCCGGGTCGTTGTCGCCCGTTCCAAGGTAGATCGTGAGCGGCGCGGCCAGGTAGCGCCGGATGGCGGCGTCATCGGACAACTCCCCCGGCAATCCGCCGAAACCGTAGCCATAGGGCATCCCGCGCGTCGGGAAGAGATGCGATCCCGGATTGGCCGCCACCACGCGCCGCGCGTCGAACGTCCCGGCCAGCGCCGTCATGCGCACCGCGAACTGCCCGCCGGCCGAATGGCCGATGAACCAATACGGCATCCCCGGCCGGCCCTCGCCCGCGCGGAGCGCATCCACGATCCGGGGCAGCATCGCGTAGGTCCACTTGTCCCGCGGCTGGGGCTGATCCTTGCTCGTGATGCCGCCGCGCTGGTAGGCCTCGGACGGAAACCGCTTCTGGTCGAACAGCGGCGCCGCCACGATGGCTCCGAAACGGTCGCCGAGCGTGATGGCGTAGTTGCGGTAATCCTCCGCGTTGCGGTTCACGCCATGGAAGACGAGGATGAGCGGGCCGTCCTTGTAGGCGGCGGGCTTGTAGGTGAACACCTCCAGCGGCACGCCGGCCTCGACCGTGACCTTCGCCGGCCCGACGGGCAACGGCGCGGCGCGCAGGCCCGCGAGGGCCAGGCAGAGCAGCATCGCTATCCGGCGAAGAATCATCCCGTGATTCCGTCCCGCCACGCCGCGGGAGGCAAGCGCCCGGCGTTGGGCATCTCTACGTAATTGTCGCGTCTATGCAGGCTCGCCGGCGATCACACCAAGTGGTCCCGCGTCTATTTGTCGGCCGGAGGCTTGAGCGCCCGGGGATCGACTTTGACCGGCGGAACGACAATGGAGGGTCCGCGGCCCTTGCCGGCACCCGGCTGCGCGATGCGCTCCGGCCTCCGGCCCTCGATGCGGGCCCGGAGCTGCTCCGCTCCATCAGCCACCCATGCGCCGGGCTGCACCTTGCCGAGCTCGTCGAGCAGGTGGATGGCCGTGGCATCATCCTGCGTCCGGTGCCGGATGAGGGCGAGGGCCAGCATGGTGCGTTTCTTGTCCTTGAGCGCCGCGAAATGACGCTGGATGAGATTCACGTTCGCCACGTTCACATCGGTCGAATACGCCTCGACCCACGCCAGCGTTTCGTAGGCGGCCGCCTGGTCCGGTGCGGCCTTGATCGAGCGTTGCAGGAGTTCGCGCAGGCGGGCGGCGCGATCGGACGGCAATTGATAATCAAGGTCGAAGCGCTGCAGCAGGCTGCGGCCTTCCAGCAGGCCCAGTTCGTGAAAGATGGCGGCGTTGTCCGTGCCGGCCTCGACCGCCCGGGCCCAGCGCTCGGCGGCGCGGTCGGGTTCACGCGCGCGGTAATCCGCCGCCCCCAGCACCTCGTGCAACCGCGCGTCCGCGCCCGGTTGGCCGGCGGCGTGGAGCAGCGCCAGCCGGGCCTGCGCGGAATCGTGGGTGCGCAGGGCCAGCTCGGCCAGGCGGAGCCGGATCTCCTCCAGCGGCACGGGGCGGTGCGTGTAGCTCTTGGTCGCGACCACCTCCGGGACAGGCAGCTTGCTCCAGCCGTAACGGCCGCTGCTCACGTAGCGGCCGAGGGCGCCGTTGAGCTGCGCGTAGCTCAGGCCCAGCGTCGCGTCCACGACCTCGCGCAGGCGCGCGGCGGCGGCGTCCTTGCTCTCGGCCAGGACAAACCGGATGAAGGCGTCGATCTTGTCGCGCGGCAGGTTGTGCTGCCCGAAGTAGAGGTAATGCAGCAGCGCCCAGCTCTGGTCGCGGAACAACTGGTGGGTCCGGTTGGACCGGTAGAGCTCGGCGCCATGATCGGCGAACAGCAGCGCGTCCGCCGGCAGCAGCGTGGCCGTTTGCAGGCGGCGGACCTGACCCGGGTCGGGCTTGCCGAAGCCGGTGTTGGAAGCGTTCAACTCGATGTTCCGGAAAAGCTCCGCCACGCCCATCACGAACCACAGCGGCGGCCGCTCGTCGATCAGCCGGAAGAGATGGTAGGTGTAGCTGCCGAAGGCCAGCGGCTGCGCGGCCTCGAAGCTCGGCAGCGGCGCCATCAGCAGGATGCCGCGGTCGGGATCGGGCCGGTAGAAGGCCGCGATGTTCTCGAGCTTGCGCGCCTCCTCCGTCACGTAGCTCTCGAAGAATTTGTCGCGCGAGAAGAAGAACACCGTCAGCGGCACCGGGCGCCGGGGCTTGAGCTTGAAGTTGTCGAGAAAGATCGCCCGCACCTTCTCCAGGTTGTGGAGCAGGAGGCGCGAATCCGCGTCGCTGTTGCGGCTGTAGAGCTCGAAATGCGGGGATTGGTGGTAGCGCCACTTGGCGTCGACCCCCGGGAAGGGATCGGGGGCGGCGGCGCCGGACATGACGGTGACCAGGCTCGACACAACGAGCCCGCGGCAAAGGCGCGACAGTTGATTCATGGCGGATGTCTGGTGGCGGCCGGCCCGGGCCGGCCCGAAGGCTGCGCCCGCCGGCCGGACATCAGCAATGGAAAACTCCGCCGAAACCCGGCCCATCAACTTCGTGTTGCATATGCAACACGAAGTTGATGGGCGTCGGAAGGAAGGAGAGGACTTCCTCACGCCGCCAGGCCCGGGCCGAAGGACTCGGCCACCGACCGGCAGAGCCCGATGAAGGTCTCCTCGCCGAGCGACAGGTGCCGGCCGCGCAGGATGGAATTACCCCCGTTTTGTGGACAGCGGGCGCGGACCATCCCAAAAGGAACCGATACCCGCTACCCGCTGCTCACTGCCGTTCCTGATGGTCGCGCCGAAGGCACAACCGCCATTGCTCGCCCTCGTGGACGAGCTGCTCGCCGAGCAGGGCCGGTTGCAGACTCCCGTGGTCCGCGCCGCGGAAGCCTTCGATCGCAACCACTCCGGGCGCTTCAACTCGCGGAAGCACGCCGACCTCATTCCGCTGAGCGCGCCCGCCCCGGGCGAGCAATACGCCTTCGAGGTGGATCTCGACGCCTGTGCGGGCTGCAAGTCCTGCGTCGTCGCCTGCCACGCGCTCAACGGGCTGGACGAACACGAATCCTGGCGCGACGTCGGGTTCATCACCGGCGGTTCGCACGCGGCGCCTTACCAGCAGACCGTCACGACCGCGTGCCACCATTGCGCGGATCCCGGCTGCCTCAACGGCTGCCCGGTGCTCGCCTATGAGAAGGATTCCATCACCGGCATCGTGCGGCACTTGGACGACCAGTGCATCGGCTGCCAGTATTGCGTCCTTAAATGCCCCTACGACGTGCCGAAATACAACGCCCGGCTCGGCATCGTGCGGAAATGCGACATGTGCCATCAGCGGCTGGCCGCGGGCGAGGCGCCGGCGTGCGTGCAATCCTGCCCGACCCACGCGATCAAGATCGTGAATGTCACCGTCGGGAAATCCACGCGGCGCGCCGATACCTCGCTGTTTCTGTCCTCCGCCCCGTCGCCGGACTACACCCAGCCGACCTCGCGTTACGTCACCAAGCGCAGGATGCCGGCCGACGCTCAGCCGGCCGATCGCGAAGTCCTGCGTCCGCAGCCGCCACACTGGCCGCTCATCCTGATGCTCGTCTGCACCCAGGCCGCCCTCGGTCTGCACACCGCTTCGCTGTTTGTAACGCATTATATTACAAACCGGCCGGCACCTCTCCTCGGCAAAGCCACGTATTACGTGACTTTCGCCGCGAACCCGCTCGGGTGGGCGGCGCTCGTTTTCGCCGCCGCCGGGCTGGCTGCAAGCGTGGCGCACCTCGGCCGGCCGTTGCGCGCCTGGCGCATCTTCCTCGGGTGGCGCCGGAGCTGGCTCAGCCGCGAGGCCATAGTCTTTGGCGCATGGTTCCCCGCGCTGGCCGCATCCGTGGCCACTGATCTCTTCGCACCGTTTGCAGACGCACTCGCTGTCGGGTTGGGCCTAGTGGGTGTATCCTGCTCGGCGATGATCTACATCGACACCCGCCGTGTCGCCTGGCGCGCGGCGCAGACGCTGCCGCGGTTCCTTGGCACGGCGGCCGTGTGCGGTGCCACCGGGTTTGCCCTGCTCCGTCCAAGCGACGCCGCCATCCTAGGCTTCGCCTTCACGCTGACCCTGAAGCTCGGGTTCGAGCTGCGGGCCGCCCGACCGGCCGGAGAGCATGATCGCGAAACCCGGCTGCTTCCCGCTCTCGCCACCGCCCGCCTCCTCACCGGCGGCTTCCACCGCATTTGGAGCCTGCGGCTCACCGGCGCAATGACCGCCGGCCTGCTTGTCACGTATTACGTGACAAACTCCGGAGGTAATTCTCCCGAGGAAAGTGTCACGTATTACGTGACAAACTTCGGAGACGGTTCTCTGGAGGGAAGTGTCACGTATTACGTGACAGTCGGCCTGCTCGCCGGGTTGGCGCCGGCGGGGGAACTGGCCGAGCGCTACCTCTATTTCCGGACCGTCGATGCCCCCAAGCTGCCCGGAGGCGCGGGATGAGTTTCCTGGACGACCTGCTGCATGCCCGGTCCGGGCCGATGACGACCGAACTGGTCCAGCGGCCGGGCGACTTCGGATTGGGCAAGGTGCCGGCGAGGCTCGCCCCGGCGGCAACCGCGAAATCCATCTGCGGGTTCTGCAGCACGGGTTGCTCGCTCATGGTCCATCTAGATGCCGAGGGCCAGGCCATCAACCTGACGCCCGACCCGGATTACCCGGTGAACCTCGGCATGGCCTGCCCCAAGGGCTGGGAGGCTCTCACCCCGCTCGCCGCGCCCGACCGCGCGACCGCGCCGCTGCTGCGCGACGCGATGGGTGAGCTGCGTCCCGTAGACTGGCCGCGGGCGCTGGGAGAGTTCAGCGCTCGCCTGAAGGACATCCAGCGGCGGCACGGCGCCGGCAGCGTGGCGGTGCTCAGCACCGGGCAGATGATGATGGAGGAGATGGCCTTGCTCGGCGCGCTGGCGAAATTCGGCATGGGCATCACCGACATCGACAGCAACACACGCCAGTGCATGGCCACTGCCCACATGGCCTACAAGCAGTCGTTCGGGTTCGATGCGCCGCCGTTCCCCTACGCGGATTTCGAGGAGAGCGACGTGCTGGTGTTCGTCGGGGCCAACCCCTGCATCGCCCACCCCATCATGTGGCAGCGGGTGATGCGCAACCGCCGCAACCCCGCCATCATCGTCGTGGATCCGCGCCGCACGGAGACCGCCATGGCCGCCACGCTGCACCTGCCCGCGCGACCGAAGAGCGATCTCACGCTGCTTTACGGTCTTGCGCGCGAACTGATCAAGCGCGGCACGGTGGATGCCGGCTTCGTCACCGCGCACACGACCGGCTTCGCGGAGTTCGTCTCCTTCGTCGGCGCCTTCACGCCGGAGCGCGTCGCCACCGAGACCGGCCTGGCTCCGGCCGATCTCCAGCGCGCCGCCGACCTCATCGCCCGGCCGGGCGCGCGCGTCTCCTACTGGTGGACGATGGGCGTGAACCAAAGCCACCAGGCGACGCGCACCGCGCAGGCGCTCATCAACCTCGCGCTCATGACCGGCCAGATCGGCAAGCCCGGCACGGGCGCCAACTCCATCACCGGCCAGTGCAACGCGATGGGCTCGCGCCTGTTCGGCAACGCCACGTCCCTGCTCGGCGGCCACGACTACGCCGACCCGGCCGACCGCGCCAAGGTCGCCGGCATCCTCGGGATGCACGAGGCGCTCATCCCGATGAAAGCCAGCCGCGCCTACGACCAGATCCTCGACGCGGTCGAAGCCGGCGAAATCCGCGCGCTCTGGATCATCGCCACCAACACGGCGCATTCGTGGGTCAACCAGGAACGCTTCGGCGCGCTCCGCGACAAGCTCGATTTCCTCGTCGTGCAAGACATGTATCCGACCACCGAGACCGCGCAGCAGGCCGACCTCGTGCTGCCCGCCGCCGGCTGGGGTGAGAAGGAAGGCGTGTTCATCAACAGCGAGCGCCGGCTCGGCCTCACCCGCAAGGTCGCCCGCGCCCCGGGGCAGGCGTTGAGCGACTTTGCCATCTTCAAGCTCGTGGCGGAGGTGTGGGGCTGCGGGCTGCAGTTCGCCCGATGGAGCTCGCCCGCGGCGACCTTCCAGCTCTTGAAGGAACTGTCACGCGGCCAGCCCTGCGATTTTTCGGGCATCCGCGACCACGCGCAGATCGAGGAACACGGCGGCATCCAGTGGCCGTTCAGCGCGGCGGACGCCGCGCTGATTGATGATTTACGATCTACGATTGACGGTGCCCACAAAGCCGAGGCATCGAACTCCGGCGGCTCGGAAATCGTAAATCATAAATCGTCCATCGTAAATCGCGCGGAGCGCCGGCTGTTCTCGGACGGGAGGTTCTTCACGAAGGACGGCCGCGCGCGCTTCCTGTTCGACGAGCCCGCGCCGCTGCCCGAGCCGCCCGACGCCGCCTATCCGTTCCTGCTCAACACCGGCCGCGGCTCGTCCGTGCAATGGCACACCGGCTCGCGCACCGACAAGAGCGCCGTGTTGCGCAAGCTCGCCCCGGACCGGCTCTGGCTTGAGATACACCCCGACGATGCCGAGCCACTCAGGCTGCGCACGGGTGACCAGGTCCGGGTGACCTCCCGGCGCGGCGCGGCCGAGGCCGTGGCGGTGGTCATCTCCACCGTCCGCCGGGGCGAGGTCTTCCTGCCGATGCATTTCGCGGAGGTGAACCGGCTCACGTTCCCGTCCTTCGACCCGCATTCCCGTCAGCCAGCCTACAAGGCTTGCGCCGTCGCCCTGGAGCGGATTAACCCCGGTGCGAAGTGATACGCATCAGGCACATCTTCGTCTCTCCCGGGCACAATTTCTTCGGCAACTACGGCAAGCCCGCGGGCACCAATCCGATCCATGAGGTGCCCGAGGTCGAGTGCGTGGCCGGTTACGGCCTGAAGGGCGACCGGTTCTACGGCTACCGCCCCGGCTACAAGGGCCAGGTCACGTTCTTCTCCGCCGAGATCGCCAAGGAACTGTGCTTCGCCTTCGGGCTCGCGGGAGTGGACCTGTCGGCCTTCCGCCGGAACATCATCAGCGAGGGCGTGGATCTCAACGCGCTCATCGGCGAGCGCTTCACGCTCCAAAGCGTCGAGTTGCAGGGCATGGAGGAATGCCGGCCGTGCTGCTGGATGGACCAAGCCGTCGCGCCCGGCGCGGAGGACTGGCTGAAGGGCCGCGGCGGTTTGCGGTGTCGCATCCTCTCCAACGGCTGGCTGCGCCGCGACTCGACCTCGCCCGAATCTTGTCACCTAATAGGTGACAAACCGGGCGGGAAGCCATCGCTCTTGTAGAGCCTGCTTGCAGGCGACCATTGAACATCGCCTGCAAGCAGGCTCCTACAAACCATGAGACCTTCGACAGATTTTGCCGGGGTTGTCCTTGCCGGCGGACGTTCCTCCCGGATGCGCCGCAACAAGGCGACTCTGCGTGTGGACGGGCTTCCGCTGTGGCAACGGCAGGAACGCGTGCTTCGGGCGGCGGGCGCGGAACCGGTGCTATTCGCCTTGCGGCCGCGGCAGCGTTCGCTGGGGCGGCCGGCGCTGGAAATCCGCGACACGCTCGAAAACGCCGGGCCACTCGCCGGCATTCACGCCGCACTGGCGGCGTGCCCCGCCCCGCTGCTTGTCGTGCTGGCGGTGGACATGCCGCGAATCGAGCCTGACTGGTTTGCGCGTTTGTTTGCGCTCTGCCGGCCGGGATGCGGCGCGGTTGCGCGAGGCCCGCAAGACTACGAGCCGCTCGCCGCCATCTATCCGCGCGAGGCGCTGGCCGAAGCCACGCTCCGGTTGCGGCGCGGTGACTTCGCCGCGCATCAGCTGGTCCAATCGCTGGTGCGGGCGAAGCGGATGCGCGTCCTGAAGTTGTCGGGGGCAGACACCTCGCAGGCGCTCAATTGGAACCGGCCCGCGGACCTGATTCAGGCCCGGTCGAAGCCGACGGCCTTGGCCACCTCGTCATAGACGATGCGGCCGCCGCGGGTGTTCACGCCCTTGGCGAGCCCGGCGTGGTCGGCCAGAGCGCGCTCGACGCCTTTCTGCACCATCATGGCGACGAACGGCTCGGTGGCCTGCGTGAGGCCGATGGTCGAGGAACGCCCGACCAGCGCCGGCATGTTCGGCACGGCGTAATGGATGACCCCGTGCTCCTTGTAGGTGGGCTTCTCGTGCGAGGTCGGCCGGATGCTCTCGATGCAGCCGCCCTGGTCGATGGCGATGTCCACGATGACGCTGCCCGGGCGCATCCGCTGGACGATCCGGTTGGTGACCACGGTCGGCGCCTTGGCGGCCGGGATGAGCACCGCGCCGATCAGCAGGTCGGCGTCGGCCACCTCGTTCTCGATGTTGGCGGGATTGGACATGAGCGTGACGACGCGGCCGCGGTATTCGACGTCGAGCGCCTCGAGCTTGCGCATGTCGAGGTCGAGCACGGTGACGCGCGCGCCCATGCCGGCGGCCATCTGCACGGCGTGGGCGCCGGAGTTGCCCGCGCCGATGACGACGACGTGGCCCGGCATCGTGCCGGGGATGCCGCCGAGCAGCACGCCCGAGCCGCCGAGCTGCGACTGGAGCCGGTAGGCGCCGATCTGAATGGAGAGCCGGCCGGCGATCTGCGACATCGGCTTGAGCAGAGGGAAGGAGCCGTCGCGCCCCTCGACGGTTTCATAGGCGATGCCGAGGATGCCCTTCCGGCAGAGTTCCTTCGCGAGCTTGGCGCCGGCGGCCAAGTGCAGGTAGGTGAAGATGGTCTGCCCCTTCTGCATGAGGCTGTATTCGGCCTCGAGCGGTTCCTTGACCTTCAGGATCATGTCCGAGGTCTTCCAGACCTTCGCGGCGGTGGGGGCGATGGTCGCGCCGGCGGCCTTGTATTCCGCGTCGGTGAATCCGGCGCTCAGGCCGGCACCTTTTTCGATCAACACCTCCGCCCCGAGCGAGGCGACGCGGCGGCAGAGGCTGGGCGTCATGGAGACGCGGGTTTCGCCGATCTTTATTTCCTGGGGAACTCCGATTTGCATTCGTCGGGAATATCCGGCCCGCAGAAGGAGACAAGAAATCCCCGGAAGTCGGGGTTAATTCCTATTGCGTAATCGCGGGCCCGCCGCGTTGTTCTCACCCAGCTCAACCCGCTGATGCCCAAGCCGCTTAACCTCATCGTCGCCTGCGCGGAGAACCGCGTGATCGGACGCGCCGGCCGGCTGCCGTTCGACATCCCCGAGGACAAGGCGTGGTTCCACGAGAAGACGGCCGGCTGCGTCGTCGTGCTCGGGCGGGTGTGTTTCGAGACCTGGCCGAAGGTGCGGGCCGACGGGCGGCGCCCGGTGGTAATCAGCAACAATCCGCAGAGGATTCTTGCCACCAACAACCCGGTGGAGTCCGGCCTCCGGACGGGCTCGAACCTGCCCGGAGGTCGGGTTCCAGCCCAAGGCATTCCGCTGGTCGCGGCGGATGTCGCCGGCGCCCTGGCCATCGCGCAATCGCTGCCCGGTGAAATCATGATCTGCGGCGGCCAGCGCATCTACGAGGAGACCCTGCCGCTCGCCGACCGCCTGCTGCTCACCCTCGTCCATGCCGCGGTGCCGGGCGACCGGTATTTTCCCGAATGGCGGCACCTGCCCTGGCGCGAAACCTGGCGCCGCGAGAGCGCAGACGCGAACCACCGTTACACGTTCAGCGTGCTGGAGAAACAACTGTCCGGACCGCCCGCCCCGGCGCCCGGGCGGGCGTGAGCCGCGCTTTTCGGTTTGCTCCACCGACCGGACAGGGGAAGTGTGCGTCCATGAGGTGTCCCGGTCCCAGCTTGTTAGCCCTCGCCGCCGCCATCGGCCTGGCAACCAGTGCCCAGGGGTTAATTGTGTTTGGCTACAATGCTGCGGTCAACGAGCGGTTCTCCTCGGGGTTTTCCTCCAGTCCCGTGGCCAACACCGACAGCTCGTTTCTGGGCGCAGGCTTGGATTTTTCCGGCGTGGGGTGGTTGTCGGCCAACTCGCAATTCAGCCTCGCCCTCGTCTCCCCGCAGCACTTTGTCATCACGGCGCACACCGCGCCGACCGCGGGCGCGAGCGTGTCGTTCTTCAACCAAGCTGGGGTCGTGAAAACCTACACGGTGGACAGCGTGACGGTCATCACCCACACGGCGGGCGTGAACACGGACATCGCGATCGGCCGCCTGACGGCCCCGATTGCCGGCGCCGACCAGATTACCAGCTACCCGTTCTTTCAACTTTCGACGTTCAACGCTTATCTGGGCCGCTCCCTGCTCGTTTATGGCCAGAACGGCCGCATCGGCACGAATACGCTCGACACCATTTTTCTGAACGCCGATCTGCTCCCCTTTGGCGGTGGCAACGGGGTGGCGGACAGCACCCTCTTCTCGACCGATCACGATAGCGCGACCAACGAAACCCAAGGCGAGAGCGGCGATTCCGGCTCGCCTACGTTCATCACTTCCGGAAGCACGCTCGCACTCGTCGGAATCCACTCGGCCATCGACACGGCGCCGACGCCCGACCTCACCTTCGACAGCTTCGTTCCCAATTATTTTTCACAGATCAACAGCCTGCTCTCTGCCGATGGATTCAGTCTGCAGGCCATACCCGAGCCCTCCAGCTGGGGCGCACTGGCCGGCCTGGCGGGATTGGCCATGGTCCTGCGCCGCCGCGCCGGACGGCTTTAGGCCGCGTCTTTGTTGGCGGCGGGCCGGCGGGTTTTCTTCAACGCCGGCTTCTTCCGCCCCTCGACCACGGCCTGGTCGAGGATGACCTCGGCGATGTCGTCGCGCTGCGGCAGCTCATACATGGCCTCGAGCATGAGCTTCTCGAGGATGGCGCGAAGCGCGCGGGCGCCGGTCTTCAGCTCGATGGCCTTCTTCGCGATGGCGCTGATGGCGTCGCGCGTGAAGCGGAGCTGCACCCCGTCCATGGCGAAGAGCTTGGAATACTGCTTCACCATCGAGTTCTTGGTGCGGAGGAGGACCTTCTCGAGATCCTCGATCTTCAGCTCGTCGAGCACGGAGACGACCGGCAGGCGGCCGATGAACTCCGGGATCATGCCGAAGCGGATGAGATCCTCCGGGGCGACGCCGCGCATCATCTCGTCGGGGGAAAGATGGTGGTCCTCCGGGTTGATGTGGAAGCCGAGCGAGCGCTGGCCGAGGCGCTTCTTGATGACGGCGTCGAGGCCGACGAACGCGCCGCCGCAGACGAAGAGGATGTTCGAGGTGTTGACCTGGATGTATTCCTGGTTCGGGTGCTTGCGGCCGCCCTGCGGGGGGACGTTGCAGGTGGTGCCCTCGAGGATCTTGAGCAGCGCCTGCTGCACGCCCTCGCCGGACACGTCGCGGGTGATGGAGACGTTCTCGGTCGTGCGGCGGATCTTGTCGATCTCGTCGATGTAGATGATGCCGCACTCGGCCTTCTTCACGTCGTAGTTGGCGGCCTGGAGCAGGCGGAGGACGACGTTCTCGACGTCTTCGCCGACGTAGCCGGCCTCGGTGAGCGTGGTGGCGTCGGAGATGGCGAAGGGCACGTCGAGGATCTTGGCGAGCGTGCGGGCGAGGAGCGTCTTGCCGGAGCCGGTGGGGCCGACGAGCAGGATGTTGCTCTTCTCGACCTCGACCTCGCCGAACTCGGCGGCGAGCGTGGAGGCCTCGCGGTGGGCCGCCTGGCCGGCGTCGAAGTTGAGCCGCTTGTAATGGTTGTAAACGGCGACGGAGAGGACCTTCTTGGCGTGCTCCTGGCCGATGACGAAGTTGTCGAGCACCTTCTTGATCTCGGAGGGCTTGATCAGCCGGAAGGCGGGCTTGGCGGCCGCGTCGGCGGCCGGCGCCTTCACCTCGCGGTCGATGATCGTCTTGCAGACGTTGACGCACGAGTCGCAGATATAAACCCCGGGACCCGCGATGATTTTGCGGACCTCCGCCTGCGATTTGCCGCAGAACGAGCACAGGGTCATGCGCGAGGATTTGGCCATGGCGGGACTATATCGGCGCGAAGGCGGGTTAAGTCGAAGGATTTTTCTCCGGACCGGGTTGGGTCACCATCGCCGCTCAAGCGGCGCTTTGCACCATTTTCTGGGCGTCACGGGTGGAGGCGACGACATGGTCCACGATGCCGTATTCCTTGGCCTCCTCGGCGCTCAGGTAGTAATCGCGGTCGGAGTCCTTCTCGACCTGCTCGGGCGTCTTGCCGGTGTGCTTGGCGATGGTGTTGTTGAGGGTCTGGCGCCAGCGGAGGATTTCCTTGGCCGCGATGGCGATGTCGGCCGCCTGGCCGCCCGCGCCGCCCGAAGGCTGGTGGATCATCACGCGGCTGTTCGGCAGGGCGAAGCGCTTGCCCTTGGTGCCGGCGGCGAGGAGCACGGTGCTCATGCTGGCGGCCATGCCGATGCAGTAGGTGACGATGTCGCACTGCAGGAAGTTCATCGTGTCGTAGATGGCCATGCCGCCGGTCACGACGCCGCCGGGGGAGTTGATGTAGATGTGGATGTCCTTCTTGGAATCCTCCATCTGCAGGAACAGCATCTGGGCGATGACGACGTTCGCCACGCCATCGTCGATGGGCGAGCCGATGAAGATGATGCGGTCCTTCAGGAGCCGGCTGTAGATGTCCATGGACCGCTCGCCGCGGCCGGTGTTCTCGAGAACGATGGGAACGTAGTAGGAGCTCAAGGCGGGTCTGGGTCGCTCAGGCTTTGGGTGTGGTTTGCCTGACGCTAGCCTTGGACACGAGGAAATCAAGGGCCTTGTCGAACAGGAGCTGCTGCTGGACGCCGCGGAGGTGCTCGCGGTCCTTGCCGAGGTCCTTGGCGAGCTTGTCCGGGCGCTGGCCGGAGCGCATGGCCTCGCGCCTGAGCCACTGGTTGAGGTCCTTCTCGTCGACCTTGAGCTTTTCCTGCTCCGCGATGCGCGCGAGCAGGAGTTGCACCTTCACGCGGCCGGTGGCGGCCTTGGTGGCGCTCTCGAACAGCTCCTTCTTGTTCTGCTCGAACTGCTCCTGCGGGATGCCGCGGCGCATGTTCTCCTCGATGAACTGCCGCAGCACGCCGTCGCGCTCGTTGGCGACGAGGCTCTCGGGCGCGGGGAAGTCGGCGCGGGCGAGCAGCGCGTCGGTGATCTGGCGGCGCTGCGCGGCGCGGTTCTCCATCTCTTTGCGGCGCTTCAAGCTCTCGCGGATCTGCGTCTTCAACGCATCGAGGCTCTCGACCTGGCTGGACTTGAGGAAGGCGTCATCCAAGGCGGGCAGCACGCGCTCGCGGATCTCCTGGATGTCGAGCGCGTAGGCGGCGGTCTTGCCGGCCAGCGCGGGCACCGGCGCGAAATCGGCCGGGAACTTGATCTCGACGGTCTTCTTGTCACCGGTCTTCACGCCGGCGAGCAACGCGCCGAGGCCGGGCAGCAGCCCCTCGTTGGCGCCCTCGACCTCCTCCCACGTCTGCGGCGCCTTGGCGTAGATGCCCTTGTCGCCGACGATGTCGGCCAGCGGCTTGCCGTCGAGAGTGCCCTCGTAGCCGAATCGCACGTAGTCACCCTTCTTCGCGGGGCGGTCGGCGGCCTTGAAATCGGCGCGCTCGGCGCGCAAGCCCTCGATCACGCCGTCCACCTCGGCGTCGGCCGGGTCGGTCGGCAGCACCTCGGTCTCGAGGCCGGTGTATTCCGGCAGCTTGATCTCAGGCTGCACGTCCACGGTCAGCTTGATGGCGGCGGAGAGACCGGACTTGATCTCGCCCTCCTCGACGTCCACGAGCGTGAGGACGCTGAGCTTCGCCCGCTCGAGGCCGTCGCGGTAGGCCTTGCCGATGACCTTGTTCTTGAACTCCTCCTGCAGCTCCTTGCCGAAGCGCTTGGCGACCATCGCGACCGGCGCCTTGCCGGGCCGGAAGCCGGGCAGGCTCACCTGCTTGGTGATCTCGCCGAGGATGGCGTTGTATTCGGCATCGACCTCGGCCTGGTCGAGGGTGACGGTCAGTGCTTTGCGGGTTTCGTTGATATCGGATACTTGGACGTTCACGGCGTGAAAATTCGGGCAATTCTCGGGTGGAAAAGAGGCCGAGGTAAGTCGCCCGCCGAAGCACGGTCAAGGTCCGTTTCCCATCCGGAGCGCGCAAACCATATTGGACTTTTCCGCGCTGCAAACCAAGCTGCCCGCACCGATGCCCGCCCTGCGCCAACTCCTTGCCGCTCACGGCCATCTGCTCGTGCTCGATGCCGCGTCCACCGTCGTCCAAACGGGCGTCCTCACGACGGCCGGCCAGACCGCTTGGAAGAGACAGGAAGGCGAGGCCGGCACAACGCTGTTCACCTGCGCCGAGGCCGTGCTCGCCCAAGCCGGGCTGCCACTGGATCAAATCGGCGCGTTCGTGTATTGCGAAGGCCCCGGTTCGATGCTCGGCGTGCGCACCGCCGCGCTATCGCTCCGCACCTGGAACGTGCTCAAGCCGCGTCCGGTCTTCGCCTATCAGAGCCTTGCCGTGGCAGCGCGCGCGGAGTGGCAGCGCGCGCCGCGTGCGTTCACGATGATCGCCGACGCGCGCCGCGATACCTGGCATGCGCTTGCCGTCGCCGTCGATGGTCGCACAGGAACGCTGCAGCGCACCGCCACGGCCGATCTGCCGGCCGAAGAACTCGTCACGCCGGAGAAGTTTCGCGCCTGGTCCCAACTCGCGCGCCCCGTCCGGCCTTGCGGCTACGATCTCGGCGGGATCATGGCCGGGTTGCTCGACGGCGATTTCTTCCGGCCGGTCGCGGAACCGGACGCGTTCCAGCACGAGGCGCCCGAATACAAGAAGTGGTCCGCGCAAGTCCACCGCGCCGCGACCGCGCCGCATCAT
>Ga0187894_10000128_pt1 | contig 95599 bp, 91 predicted proteins | sample GBC1701081metaG_FD_136650 | JGI IMG/M metagenome (GOLD analysis project Ga0187894, IMG submission 136650) | White microbial mat communities from a lava cave in the Kipuka Kanohina Cave System on the Island of Hawaii, USA - GBC170108-1 metaG ...
CGACGTCGACGCCGAAGGCCGGCAGGTAGTCGACGGCGAGCTCGGCGGCGAGGTTCGGATGCGCGCGATATCCGCCGAGCACACGAAGGCCTGCCGAGTTGCCGACGTCGATCGCCCCGCTCGCCTGCCCTCGATCGACGCTCTCGACGGCATAGGTGCCACCTCCTCCCACGTACCACCCGGTGCGGCCGAAGTCGGCGTCGGGCGCTGTCCCCGCAAATGCGCCGCCACCCAACGCCACCATGAAGCCGAGCCCGTACCAGAGCGTCCTGCGGATCATGATCGACCTCCTCGCGCCGGAGCGCGGTTCGGCGAGCCCCACGTCCCCGCGTCGGGCCCGCAGGTTCGGGCGGGTCGAACCCGGCCCGCGTGGGGGAGTTACGCGGCACCCCGTGCCCTCCGGCACCGCGTGCGGATCAATCGAGTCCGAGGGTCCGGAGCGCCACCTGCGTCACGTGCTCCCGAACCCGGCGGGCCAGCTCGGGATCGTCGAGCCCCTTGCCGAGCATGCGCTTGTAGAGGTCGTCGGCGACGATGTGCCAGTGCACCAGCGCATCGATCGAGAGCATCAGCAAGACGGGATCGATGCTCTTCACCTCGCCGCGCACCTGTGGCGGGCGGAGCGTTCCTTCGAGCAGGCCGAGCCACCGCTCCGCGATGCGGTCGTCGGCGAGCGTGCCCGGCCGTCCTTCGAGCGCCATGCGGTGGCCGAGCTGGACGTAGGCGCGGTTGCGGAGGAAGAAGTCGAAGAGCTGGTTGATCGCCGTCGTGGTCGTCTCCTTGAAGTCGCGGCCGCGTCCGAGCGCGGCCACGACCATCTCGCGCACCTGCTCGGCCATGCGCTCCAGCACCGCGTGGTAGAGCGCCTCCTTCGACGGGTAGTAGTGATAGAGGGTCGAGACGCGGATGCGCGCCTGACGCGCGATGTCGCGCACGGACGTCCCGGCGAGGCCGGTGCGCGCGAACGTCTCGAGCGCGGCCGCGAGCACGCGCTCCCGCGTCCGGTCGCCGTTCGCACCGGCCGGACGTCCCGGGCGTCGCGTCCGTCGTCGCGGCGGATTCACTCGAGCCAGCGGTTCATCGCCCGCACGCGGCACTCGGCCGTCAGCAGGAAGTTGCGGACGGCTTCCCGGCAACGCTCCTGCACCGCGCGCGTGGTTGCGACCAGACGGAAGAGGTCCGAGGCCTTGTCGCCGTGGTCGGGCTCGGCGTAGGCGTGCACCTCGAAGTTCCTGACCACCATCCCGTAGTGGGCCTTGAGGCCCTCGTACATGGTCCGGGCGTACCCGCTCCCCGCCGCCACGCGCTCGCCGGCGTAGCCGAAAACGGCCAGACCCTCCTCGTACGAGCGGCGGATGTAGAAGAGCATCGTGCACGTCATCGCGATCGTCTCGGGCAGCGGCGTGTAGGCCGCGATGTCGTCGTCGCCGAGGCCGAGCTCGTGGCACCATTCGACCTTCATCTGGACGTGGTTCGGATCGCGCAGGTAGCCGGCCTCGTCGGCGAAGTTCTGAGCCCAGTGGTGGTAGTGGGTCGAGTGCTCCATCGTGAAGCCATAGGGGTCGGGGGAGTTCGCGATGAGGATCGGGAGCTCCGGCGTCATCCACTTCCCGAGGTAGTAGTATTCGAGGGCGACGCGCCGCACGACGTCGCGCGATGCCGTGCCCGCGCCGATCGCGGGCGTCACCTCGTCCAGCTTCACGTAGTTGTGCGCCGCGACGAGCGCGTCGATCTCCTGCAGGTACCGGTCGATCGGCAGCGCGGGCGGCGCCTCGCGCTGCTTCACGACGTCGGCGAAGGGTCGCGAGGCGTCGGGCATGGAAGTCTCCGCCGTCGTGTGTCGTCCGCGGGACGGGTTCGAGTCAAGGGGCTGTTCGCCACCCGCAAATTGGAGTACGGTACGCTCGACATTCAGACGTTGAGGAGGGCGCTGCGATGATGTCGAACTGCTCGCTCTACCGTCTGCGGCCGCTCGATCCGGCCGTCGATCCTGCGTATCAGGACGGTCCGCCCCCACATCCGCACCACGCCAACCACTCCGGCGAGATCCGGATCGAGTGGCCGATTCCGACGATCCCCTCGCCGCTCACACGCTTCAAGACCATCTCCATCGAGGAGCTCGAGGACGAGATCGAGCGCGAGGCGCGGCGAGAAGAGAAAAGCCCCGGTTGACCGCCCGCGCGCCGCGGTGTTAGGCCGCCCGCGCATGCGGCTCGAAAACCGGGTGGCCATCATCACCGGCGCGGCACAGGGCATCGGCAAGGCCTACGCGCTGCGCTTCGCGCGCGAGGGGGCGCACGTCGTCGTTGCCGACCTCCGCGAGGACGCGGCCGAGGCCGTCGCCAAAGAGTGCTCCGCGCTCGGGCCGCGCGCGATCCCCGCCAAGGTCGACGTGTCGAGCGAAGCCAGCGCGAAGGCGCTCGCCGAGCAGGTGATGGCGCAGCTCGGGCACATCGACATCCTGGTCAACAACGCCGCGATCTACTACGACCTCGACCGGACGCAGAACACGCTCGAGTACTTCAACAAGGTCCTCTCGGTGAACATGACGGGCGTCTGGATCATGAGCCGCGCGGTCGAGCGCTACATGAAGCGCCAGCACAAGGGGAAGATCATCCACCAGTCTTCGACCGCGGCCTACCTCGCGAACGTCGGCATGGTGGACACCGAGAATCCCGACCTGCCCATGCCGCCGTTCCACTACAGCGTCGCCAAGAACGGCGTGGCGGGCCTCACGAAGTACATGGCCGGCGCGCTGGGGCCGTGGGGCATCAACGTCAACGCGATCGCGCCCGGCGTGACGATGTCCGAAGCGACGAAGCGCGTCGTGCCCGAGCAGATCCTCTCGTCGCTCGTGATGTTCAGCGCGCTGCGCAAGCCCCTGCAGCCGGACGATCTCACCGGCACCGCGGTGTTCCTCGCCTCCGACGACTCGGACATGATGACGGGTCAGGTCCTGGTCGTCGACGGCGGCGGCGTCATGCTCGGCTGAGCTGCTCGCGCAGCAGCCGCTTCAGCACCTTGCCGTTCGGGTCGCGCGGCAGCTCGGGAACGAGCTCGATCCGGCGCGGCACCTTGTAGTCGGCGATCCGCTCGCGACTCCACGCCTGCAGCCCTGCGGGCGTGAGCGCCGATCCCGCGCGCCGCTCGATGACGGCGACCAGCGCCTCTCCCCAGCGTGCGTCGGGCACGCCGACGACGGCGACGTCGACGACGTCGGGATGCGCGGCGAGCACGTTCTCGACCTCCAACGGGTAGATGTTGACGCCGCCGGAGATCACCATGTCGTGCTTGCGATCCGAGATGAAGAGATAGCCGTCGGCGTCGAGGTAGCCCATGTCCCCGACGGTGAAGAACTCGCCGCGGAAGGCCGCTGCCGTCTTCTCCTCCGCGTTGTGGTAGCGGAACTTCTGGCCGCCGCGCGACGAGAGGTAGATCGTGCCGACGGCGTTCGGCGGACATTCGCGCCCGTCGTCGTCGAGGATCTTCACCGTGACGCCCGGCCACGGTCGACCGACGCTGCCCGGCTTTCGCCGCCATTCCTCGGGGCTGATGATCGTGCCAGGCCCTTCGGTCGCGCCGTAGAACTCCCACACGGCATCCGGCGGCAGGACGTCCATGATCCGGCGCTTCACGTCCGGCGGACACGGCGCCGCGGCGTGCAGCACCTTGCGGAGGCTCGAGAGATCGTGGCGTCGCCGCACGTCCTCGGGGAGCTCGAGGATGCGGATGAAGTGCGCCGGTACCATCGCGGTCGTCGTCACGCGCTCGCTCGCGACCAGCCGCAGGCATGCCTCCGCGTCGAACTTCTCCATCAGGACGCACGTCGCACCGATGAAGAGGTGCTGCGTCACGTACGCGCTCGGCATCGTGTGGTACGCCGGACCGACCATGAGGTGCACGTCGTCGGGGCGGAATCCCCACATCTCGACCAGGCCCTTCTGCGCCTCGAAGCCGAGCTTCGGGTCGACGGATGGATGGAGCACGCCCTTCGGGCGCCCCGTCGTCCCCGAGGTGTAGATCACGATGTTGTAGCCGCTCTCCGCGATGGCGCCGCGCGGCGCCGCCTCCGGCGCCGACGCCACCGCGGCGTCGAACGACGCCCATCCCGGCACGTCGCCCAGGACGAGCACGCGGTCACGCGCGGGACGCCCCGCCGCCGCGAGGGCCGGCTCCACCTCACCCAGGAACGCCGCGTCCACGACCAGGACGTCGGCAGCCGAGTCCGTGAAGAGGTAGGCCAGCTCGTCGCGGCGCCAGCGGTAGTTGATCGGGACGGCGAGCGCGCCGAGCTTCGCCGCGGCGTTCGTCACGGCGAAGAACTCGACGCCGTTGGGCAGCATCAGGGCGACGCGACCGCCCGCGGCGAGCCCGCGGTCCGCGAGCACGTGCGCCGTGCGGTTGGCGAGCCGATCGAGCGCGCCGTACGTCAGCCGCCGGGCGCCGCACACGAGCGCGGGATGCTCGGGCCGGGCCGCGGCGTTCGCGACCAGACCGTACACGACGGGCGCGTCGCTCAAGACGGGAACCAGCGCTCGAGGGTGCCGGTCGCGAGCATGCGAACGTCCTCGTCCTTGAGGCCGTGCGTCGCCTTCGCGAAGCCCGCGAGGAGATCGGGCGTGCCGTCGTAGTGCGGCCAGTCCGACGCGAGCGCGATGTGATCCGCGGGCAGGTACTGGAGGGCGATGTTGATGTCGATCTCCTCGCAGGCCTCGACCGTGACCATCATCTGCCGCAGGAAGATGTCCATGGGCTTCGACTTCCACTCGGGCGCCTTCACCTTGCCGAACATCTCCATGTGCTCCTCGAAGCGCTCGAACATCGACGGGATCCAGCCGCAGCCGGCTTCGAGGATCATCGTCTGCATCTTGGGGAAGCGGTCGAAGACGCCGCCCGCCATCATGTCGTAGAGCGTGTGCATCATGTCGAGCGGGAAGCCAAGCGCGGAGGCCGCCATGATGTCCTTCAACGCGAAGCCCCGCGCCGTGCCCTCCTGATCCCAGACGGGCAACGGATGGAGGCCGAGCTTCACGTCCGTGTCCTGGATCGTCTGCCAGAGCGGATCGAAGCTGCGGTCGGAGTACTTCTTCTTCAAGACGGGGTTCGTCCGGATGAAGACGGCCGGGAACCCGCGCTCGGCGACGCGCTTCGTCTCGGCGATCGAGGCGTCGACGTCGACGATCGGGAGCGCTGCGACCGGGATTAGCCGCCCGCTCGAGCCCCTGCAGTAGTCGTCCTGGATCCAGTCGTTGTAGACCTGGCAGGCCGCCGCCGCGATGTGCGGCTGGAAGGTGCCGCCCGCGAGCATGAAGGTGGGGAACAGCACCGCGCGGCCGATGCCGTGCTCCAGGTTGAACGCGAGCCGCTTCTTGCCGTCGCGCGTCCACTCGGGGGCGTCGACCATCGTGTAGCGCTCGCGATCGTCGTCGGAGAAGACGCGCGCCAGGTCCTGCCCCATGGCCGCCGCGAGGCCCATGTTCTGCAGCATGTCGCGCGGCCGCATGCCGCCGTGCATCGTGTCGAGCGTCGCGATGTCGATGCCGTAGATGTGCTGGCGGAAGATCCCGTGCTCGTCGCGTCCGAAACGCGGCGCCATCTCGCGCAGATCGACGGGCATGCGCTCGGCCCAGAGATCGCCCGGCTCGATGATGTGTCCGTCGGCGTCGCCCAGCTCGGTGATCGTCATGGGGTCGTGCCCTACCCCCGGTCCGACGAGGTTGTCAATCAAGTGACCTAATCACACGACCGAGCGGCCGGGACCGCGGCAGGCGGTTGCCGCGCGCTGGCGCCTCCTCTACCTAGCTTAGCCGTGGCCGCTCGCTCCGCGGAGGCGCTCCGCATCGACAAGCTCACGCAGGTGGGTCGCTACGCGCTCGGCGTACAATGGGGCGACGGCCATGACAGCATCCTTCCGCATCGCAACCTACGCCGGGCGTGCCCGTGCGACGCGTGCGTCGCGACGCCGGCATCCGAGCCGTCGCCGCAGGCCGAGCAGCCGGTGCTGGTCGACGTCCTCGGCGGGCAGAGCGTCTTCATCCGGTGGGCCGATCGGCACGAGACGGTTCTGCTCGTCTCCGAGCTGCGCGATCTGTGTCGCTGCGCGCGTTGCGTGGGCGAGCCGGACTACCCGATCTCGGGACAGTAGCGCTCATGCGCCCGACGGCGGTCGCAGGACGCGCTCGAGAACCGACGCGAGGTAGACGCCGATCTGCAGCACGCGCTGCTCGTCGTCGCGTCGTGCGTAGAGTGTGCTGCCCGCGGCGTTGAGGGAGCCGAGCGTCAGTCGCTGCGGCCCGCGCGGCGTCGCGAGGGCGAGGAGCCCGTTCGGAGGGTCCAGGCCGAACCCCGCGAAGCTCGTCGTCCGGAAGGCATCGACGGCGCGCAGCCCTGCGAGATAGGTCGCGAGCTCGTGGAGCGCCTCGCGCGTCGCCGGCGCCACCGGCGCGCCGCCCGAGCTCCAGCCGTCGTGCGTGCGCTCGGCGACGAGACGCCGTCCGCCGAGCGTCAGCTCGATGCCCCGGATGCCCCCGGGGCTGGTCCGGAAGACGCGCGGACCGCGCGCGAGCTCCTGGGCGGTCGGGCGGGGCGGCGGCTCGGTCAGGAGCACGGCGAACGCACCCGCGACGACGAGCGCGACCAGCAGGAGCGTGCGCCGCATCGCTACCCCCGCCGGCGGCGCAGGCCCACCAGCACGGCGCCCGCGACGAGCACCAGGCCGGGCTCGATCACGGTCGTTCCGAGCAGGAGTCCGCGTGCCTGCCGCTCGGTCAGGATGAGCGGCGAGAGCGGGCGGAAGACCTCGGCCATGCGCGTCGTCCGCTCGCCGGCGAGCGTGCGGTCTTCGGTCACCCAGGCGACGGCGTTGAGCGCCAGGTCGCGGTTGCCGAGCAGGTCGATGTAGCCGTCGCTCGCGAAGTCGGCGTCGCCGACGACGACCACGCGCCCCGGGCGCTTGCCCGGCTCGGGCGCACCGACCTCGGCCATCACCATCACCACCGCGCCGCCGGGAACGTCGTGCGCGGCCTCGCTCGGCGCCTCGCCGCGGCGCGCGCGCTCGGGATCCGCCATCGCCCACGCCGTCGGTGCCGTCCGCGCGATCGCCTGCGCGTCGACGCCGGGGACCTCGCGCGCGACGTCCACCGAGCGCGCCGATGGCAGTACGGCGCCGCTCTGGATGAGATTGCCGGTCGGCTCGGAGATGGGATTACCCCGCTTGAAGAGCTCGACCACGGCCGCGAGGCCGTCGGTGCCGATGACGCTGCGCTCGTGGTCGACGATGAAGTCGTCGCGGAGCTCGATGCCCATGCTCGAGAGCAGCGCACCGAGGTTCGGCAGGCGCCCGGGCTCGAGCAGCAGGAGGAGCCCGCCGCCGCCCTTCACATAGGCGGCCAGGCGCTCGACCTCGGCCTCGAGGAAGTCGTGCCGCGGGCCCGCGACCACGACCAGCTCGACGTCGCTCGGGATGTCGGCGCCGACGACCGAGACGCCCTCTGCGCGATAGTTCTCGTTCGCGAGCGCCGAGACGAAGCGACCGTAGGCATCCGATTCGCCGGTCGGCGTCCGCTCGCCGTGACCCGACGTGAACAGGACGCGGCGGGGTGTCCCGCGGAGCACCTGCAGGACGCCCCCCACGAGCTGCTCCTCGGGCAGCGTCGTCACGACCGCGTGCCGCCCTTCGTACTCGAGCGCGGCGCGACCGTACTGCGAGATGCCGAAGACGCGCGCGCGCTCGGGATAGCGGTCGAGGTCCAGGAGCTCGTACTCGACGCGCGGGCTCGCGGCCCGCATGCGGGTGAGGAGCGCCGCCTGCGGCGCGCGGCTCCCCCGCCGGTAGAAGGCCGTGATCCGCAACGGCGCCTGCAGCTCGTCCAGCACCTGCTGCGTCACGGTCGAGAGCGAGAGGTCGCGCGCGCGCGTCAAGTCCAGGCGACGGTTCGTGCGCTCCGCCGCCACCTGCAGGAGGCCGAGCCCGAGCAGGAGCAGGGCCAGCTGCAGCCCGAGCTGGAGCCACTGCCAGCCGGCACGCGCCGTCACGATCGCACCCCGCGCCAACGTCGCGAGTCGAGCGCGAAGAAGGTCGCGCACAGGAACGTGGTCGTGAAGAACACGAGGTAGCTCACGTCGCGGGTGTCGATGCCGCCCTGCGCGAACACGGCGAAGCGGTCGAAGAGCGAGAACGGCCTCAAGATCTGCAGGCTTCCCTCGCTGACGGCGGCCTCGTTCCACGTGATCATCCAGAAGAAGAGGAGCACGCCGTACGTCGACGCGCCCGCGATGAGCTGGCTGTCGGTGAGCGCCGACAGGAAGAGCCCGCAGGCGATGAACGCGGCGGCGAGGAGCCACAGGCCGAGGTAGCCCGCGACGAGCGGCCCTACGTCGACCGGCTGGAGGCGCGAGAGCCAGAGCGGATAGGTGACCGTGCAGGCGAGCATCAGCGTCACGATCGCGAGGCAGGCGAGGAACTTGCCGGCGATGATCTCCCCGTCGCGCAGCGGGTACGTCCACAAGAGCTCGAGCGTCCCGAGGCGGCGTTCCTCGGCGAACAGGCGCATGGTGAGGAGCGGCACCAGGACGAGCAGGCGCTCGCGCATGTCGAAGAGCTGGTACTGCCATAGGCCGCGCGCGAGGTTCATGCCGCCGAAGCGCACGTAGAAGTCGAGGTTCGTGTAGAAGAGGTAGCCCGACAGCACGAGGAACACGGCCGTCAGCGCGTAGAAGAGGAAGGACGAGAAGTAGAGCGACAGCTCCTTGCGCACGATCGCGAGGACCGTCATGCGCGTCCCCCGCGCACCAGCTCGAGGAAGATGTCCTCGAGGTCGAGCGTCTCCTGCCGGAGCTCACGGACGGCCCACCCGCCCTGCTGCATCGCCCGGCCGACGCTCCCGGCGAGATCGTCTTCACCGGTCGACTCGACGACGATCGCGCCGTCCTGCTCCTCGACGCGATCGACCCCGGGCATTGCCCGCAACGCGGCCCGGACGGCGTCGGCGGCGCCGTCGGTGCGCACGATCGCGCGCTGCCGCTTCCCGAGCCGCTTGGCCAGCTCGGCCGGCGTGCCCTCGCCCACGAGCGAGCCGCGCGCGATCACGATCACGCGCTCGCAGAGCGCCTCGACCTCGGAGAGGATGTGGCTCGAGAAGAGCACCGTGCGGGTGCCGCGCAGGCCGCGGATGAGGTCCCGGATCTCGACCACCTGCCCTGGATCGAGGCCGATGGTCGGCTCGTCCAGGATCAGGATCGGCGGCTCGCCGAGCAGCGCCTGCGCGAGCCCCACGCGCTGGCGATAGCCCTTCGAGAGCGTGCCCACGCGACGCCCCGCCACGCTCTCGAGCGCGCAGGCATGCAGCGCGTGCTCGACCGCCGCCGCGCGTCGGCCGCGCGGCAGGCGCTTCAGCCGGGCGACGAAGCGGAGATACTCGGTCACGAGCAGCTCGGAATAGTACGGTGCGTTCTCGGGGAAGTAGCCGATCGCCTTGCGCGAGAGCAGCGAGGCGGAGAGCACGTCGTGTCCCGCGACGCGCACGCGTCCGCTCGTGGGCGGAAAGATGCCCGCGAGCATTCGCATGGTGGTCGTCTTGCCGGCGCCGTTCGGGCCGAGGAAGCCCACGATCTCGCCTTCGGCGACGCGAAACGAGATGCCGCGGACCGCGTCGATCGCGCCGAAGCGCTTCGTCACGTCCTCGACCTCGATCATCGGCCGCGCCGGCACGGCGGGCATGGTTAGCCTGCGCGTGACAGGTCCTGCAACAGATCGACGGTGAGCTCGTCCAGCCCGGAGAGGCGCCGCACGGCGTGGCGGAAGTCCTGATCCCGCGTGAGCTCGTTCGGGATCGCGATGACGAGACACCCGGCGTCGCGGCCCGCCTCGACGCCGCGCAGAGCGTCCTCGACGACGACGCACTCCGACGGCGCGAGCCCGAGGCGGCGTGCAACGGCGAGATACGCGTCCGGCGCGGGCTTCGCGCGCGCGTAGTCCTCGCGCACCACGATCCCGTCGAGGAGATCGCGCACGCCGACGCTCGCGAGCACGACGTCGGCGTCGGTGCGCACGGTGTTGGTCGCGAGGCCCAGGCGATACGCCGGCCGCAGGCGCTCGAGCACGGCGCGCGCGCCCGGACGCGCGGCAACACCTGCCGCGATGAGCTCCCGATAGAGCGCGTTCTTGCGCGCGCGCAGCTCGGCCGCGTCGATGGGAAGGCCGTAGGTGCGACACGCGTACTCGGCGCCGCCCTCACGCGCGATCCACTCGCGCTGATACTCGTCCACCCCGACGTCGACGCCGAACGGCAGCAGCGCGCGCCGATACGCCTGCCACTGGATCGGCTCGGTGTCAGCGAGCGTCCCGTCGAGGTCGAAGAGCACGCCGCGGATCACGCGCAAGCCCTCACAAGCTCCAGCCGCGCAGCGTGCGGTAGATCTCGCGCCACTTCTGGTAGCGCTCGTCGAGCGTGGCGGTCCGCGATGCGTCGGGAGACACCGTGCGGGTCCGCACCATCGCCGCGACTCCCGCCGGCACGTCGCCGTGGACGCCGGCGCCGACCGCCGCGAGGATCGCGCAGCCGAGGCTCGCGCTCTCCGGCACCTCGGCAACCAGCAGCGGGCGCCCGAGCGTCGCCGCCAGGATGCCGAGCAGCGTCGGGCTCTGGGTCATGCCGCCGCTCACCCACAGGCGATCGATGTCGTGCCCGATGACGGCGGTGATCTGCTCGCAGTTGCCACGGATCGCGAAGGCGACGTTCTCGAAGAACCCGCGCAGGAGCTCGCCGCGTGTCGGGCGGTCCATGTGCAGCATCGGAAAGCGGAAGAGCAGCCCCGCGGGCTGGAACGGATTCATCTCCGCCAGGTTGAAGATGGCGGGGCCGACGTGCGCGAAGACGTGGCGGCCCCTGTCCTCGACCTCGGCGGCGGCGGCGTCGGCGCGCGCGTGGACATCGGCGTCGGCGGCGCCGTAGAGCAGCTCGAGCAGCCAGCGGTACGACCCGCCGGTGTCGCCGCCGTTCGATTCGAGCACCCAGCGGTCGGGCACGACGTGACAGCTCGTCCAGAGGTTGCCGGCGGGATCGATGACCGCGCGATCGGTCACCGTTTGCACCGGCGTCGTCGTGCCGAGCACCGCGCCGGTCGCTCCGACCTCGAAGACGCCGCTGCCGAGCAGCGCGCTCTCGGTGTCGGCGCCCCCCGCGAAGACGGGCGTGCCCACCGGGATGCCGGTCGCGCGCGCGGCGCCCGCCGTCACGCGTCCGGCGACGGCGCCGGTCGGGCACACGGCCGGGAGGATCGCGGAGGGGATCTCGAACGTCTCCAGTAGCTCGCCCGACCATGCGCGCGCCGTCACGTCGTAGAGCATCGATTCGCACGCGTTCGACTCCTCGGCCACGCGCTCGCCGGAGAGCAGAAACGTGATCCAGTCGTTCAGCATCAGCAGCGACGCGACGCGCGTCGCATCGTGGTGCTTGCGGAACCAGAGGTAGCGCGCGAGCGGAAAGATGTACGGCGGCGCGTGCCCGGTAATCGCGTGCAGCCGGCCCGACGGGACCTGCCCCTGCGCCTCGAGGCCCTCCATCGCCGCGCGCGCGTCGAGGTTCGGTCCCGCGTAGAGCACGCGGCCCTCACGATCGAGGAACACGCACCCCTCCCGCTGGCTGGTCGCGATGACGCCGCGCACGCGCGCCGCCGGCGGAAGGTCCGCCAGCGCGCGGCGCGCGCACCGCGCCAGGGCTCCCCAGAAGCGGTCGGGATCGAGGTCGAACCCGCGCACCATGGGAACGTTCGGGTCGATGACGACGTCGTACGTGAGCGGCTCGTGGGCTTTGGCGAGGACGTGCCCGCCGGCATCGACGACGACGCAGCGCCCGGAGCCGGTTCCCGCGTCGAGCGTGACGAAGCAATCCACGCGCGGCTCAGCCACGGCGCTCGTAGACGGCGGGGTTCGCGACCCAGCGCGGGCGCTCGCCGCGCAGGTGACGCTCGATCGCGTCGACCACGATCTCGCTCTGATGGCGCGTCACGTCGACTGTGGCGCCGCCGATGTGCGGGGTGACGATGGCGTTCGGCAACGCGAGGAACCGGTTCCCGGGCTGCAGCGGCTCGACGGCGAGAACGTCGAGCGCCGCGCCCGCGAGCCGGCCGGCGGCCAGCATCTCGTAGAGCGCGTCCTCGTCCGTGAGCGCCGCCCGCGCCGTGTTGACGAAGTAGGCGGTCGCCTTCATGAGCGCGAGCCGCTCGCGCGAGACGAGCCCCGTCGTTTCGGGCGTCACGGGCGCGTGCAGCGAGACGACGTCCGACTGCCCGAGAAGGTCGTCGAGGGCGACGAGCGTCACGCCCGCCGGCGGCGCCGTCACGTAGGGATCGTAGGCGAGCACGCGCGCCTTGAATGGCGCGAGGCGCGCCGCCACCGCACGGCCGACCGCGCCGAACCCCACGAGGCCGACCGTGAGCCCGCCGAGCTCGATGCCCGTGAAGCTCTTGTACAGCTCGAGAAAGTCGCTCGCCCGCTCGACCTGTCGTGCGCCGCCGCCCCAGTACGTCGCCCACATCGCCGGCAGGCGGCGCGTGAGCGCCAGCATGAACGCGAGCGTCAGGTCGGCGACGGCGTCGGCGTTGCGCCCGGGCGTGTGGAAGACCGGGATGCCCTTCTCGGTCGCGAGCGCGAGGTCGATGTTCACCGGATCGCCGCGACAGCACCCGATCATTTCGAGCCGGCACGCGTCCAGGACCTCGGAGTGGACGAGATCCGCCTCGACGATGAGCACGTCGGCCCCGACCTCGGCGATGCGCTTCGCGAACGCCGCGCCGTCGAAGTAGATGTGGTTGCGCGCCTTCCAGTCCTCGTGGACGACGTCCATGTGGCGCGCCAGGCGTGCCAGGGCGGTGGGATCGAACGAGGCGGTGATGAGGGCTTTCATGGGTCTCAGGGTTCGAGCAGCGCCTCGACGAGTCGCACGAGGTGGCGCTCCACCTGTTCGCGCAGCGGCGCGCGGAACACGCTCCCGCCGAGCAGGCTCTGATAGGAGGGGCTGTCGAGCATGTAGATGAGGAGCACCGAGTGCGCCGACAGCATGAAGAGGCGCGACTCGGTGTCGGACATGCGCCGGCCCGTCCGTCCCATCTGCTCTGTGAAGGCGGTCCACGCCGGGACGAGGACCTCGCGGTCGATGCCGAGGTCGACGTCGGTCTCGAGAAGGCGCCGGGCGAGCAGCTTCGGCACCGTCGGGTGCTCGGCCATGAAGGCGACCAGCTCCCGCATGACGCGCGACACGACGACCTCGCGATCGCACTGGTCGTCGCGGCGGGCGAGCGTGGCGCGCAGGAGGGCCAGCAGGCGTTCGAAGATGTCGTGGAAGACCGCGACGTACAGCGTCTCCTTGGACGCCCAGTGGTAGTGCAGGCTCGAGATGTTGACACCCGCGCGCGCCGCGATCTCGCGCGTTCCCGCGCCCTCGAAGCCGCGCGCCGCGAACACCTCCTCCGCCGCCGCCAGGATGCGCGCCTTGGTCGACCCCGGCGCCTCGCGCGCCTGCTGCAACGGCGACTTGCTCACGACTTCGAGCAGACGATTAGAGCGCTTGACCTAGGGGGTCAAGCGCGTGGGGCGCACCTCGATCGAAGCGGCGCCCATGCTCCCGCCCCCGCGCAAGCAGGTCTCGAAACGACGAAGGCCCTCAGTGCACGATCTTCTTCCGGATCGCGAACCGGACGAGCTCCGCCGTGTTGTGCAGATCGAGCTTCTCCATGATGTGCTTGCGGTGTGTCTCGACCGTGTTGATCGAGACCGAGAGGGCGCTCGCGACCTCCTTGTTGGTCCGGCCCTCCGCGATGAGCTGCAGCACCTCGCGCTCGCGATCGGTAAGCTGCGCGACGCTGTCCTCGCCGTCGCCTTCCGGCCGGTCGCCCAGGTAGCCCGACAGAACCACACGAGAGACCGGGGGGCTGAACACCGAGCCGCCGCCGCGGATCGCCTTCACGGCCTTGATGAGATCCAGGTCCTCGGAGTCCTTCAGCAGGTAGCCTCGGGCACCCGCCTTGAGCGCCTGACGCACGTAGACGTCGTCGTCGTGCATCGAGAGCACGAGGACCTTCACGCCCTCGACGCGCTTCATGATCTGGCGCGTCGCCTCGATGCCGTTCAGCTCGGGCATCGCCACGTCCATCACGACCACGTGCGGGCGGAGCTTCTGGGCGAGGTCGATCGCCGTGCGCCCGTCGCCTGCCTCGCCGACGATCTCGATCTCGTCGTCCGATTCGAGGATCCGCCGCAGGCCCTGGCGGACGACGGTGTGATCGTCAACCAGGACGACCCGGATCTTGTCCATCGGTCGTACCCTTCGCGGCCGCAGGCTCTCGCTCGGCGAGCATGCGCGCGAGCGCTTCCGCACGTGCCTCGTGGTGTCGAAGACTGGCGATCTCCTGCACCATCGCGGTGAGGCGGCGATTGGCCGCGCGCCGCACGCCCTCGAGCTGCTTCGTGTGGTGTGCGCGTTCGGCCGCCAGGGTCGCCTCGAGCCGCTTCACCCGGCGCTCGAGGGCGCGCACGCTCTCGTCCCCCTTCGCGGGAGACGGCTTCGGACCAGGAGTGCTTCGTCGCTTGGTCGGCATCGTCAGTACAGCTTCGGCTCGCCCGCGGGGCGGGTCTTCCACCGTTTGTGCACCCAGAACCATTGCTCCGGGTAGCGTCGCACCATGCTCTCGAACACGTCGGAGTACCGTTGTGTGTTGATCCGCACGTCCTTCTCGAGGTCACCACTACGCTCTGCATACATGAGGGGCAAGACGTGCACGCGATGGCGGGCGCTCCGCCCCTCCCGCACGATGAAGACCGGGACGGCGGGTGCACCGCTGCGCAGAGAGAGCCGGGCCATGCCGGAGTTCGTGCTGGCGGGCAGCCCGAAGAAGTCGACGAACACGCCGAGCCCGCGCGTCGAATTCTGGTCGAACGGCAGCACCAGGAGCTCGCGGTCGTGAAGAGCCTTCAGCACTCCGCCCGCTGCGTGACGCTTGCGCACGAGCCGCGTGCCAGCACGAGCCCGCAGGGCGTTCAGCCACCGGTCGACGAGCGGGTTCGCGATCGCCCGATGTACCATCGAGACCGGGTAGCCCCGCATGCCGTGCGCGAAGACGAGGAGCTCCCAGTTGCCGAAGTGTCCGGACAGGACGAGGCCGCCGGTCTCGCGCGGGGCGGCGATGTTCTCGGCCCACCACGCCTCGTTCTCGAAGATCACCATCCGCCGCAGGTCGTCGTCGGTGAGGTGCGGCAGGTGCGCCAGCTCGGCCACCATGCGCCCGAGGTTCAGGAACGAGGCCCGCAGGATCCGCCGGCGCTCGTGAAGGGCGCGCTCGGGAAACGCGATCGCCAGGTTCCGCATGCCGATTCGCCGGTGTGGCCGGTCGCACACGTACGCGACGAGTGCCACCGCCTCCGTCACGCGCATCGCCACACCGAGCGGCAGCATGGCGAGACCGCCCGTCACGGCGCGCAGGCCGAGGTACGCCAGCCGATCGAGCGCCGACGACCGTCGACGAACACGGACGCGCCGCTGTTTGCCTCGCCGCCGCGGCGCGACGGGCGCCGCGGCGCGCCCGACCATCACCGCCATGCCGGGCGTCCTAGGCTAGGTAGGTCGACGTTGCAACTCACGGCGCCGTCTGCACGTCCCGTCGCAATTTGTTGTTGCCTTGCGCGGAGGCGCTGTGCTAGGAGCGCGGCGGTCGCTGGATTGCAGCGACGGCAATCCTGGGAAGGAGACGCGACCTGTGGCACAGGGCAAGGTCAAGTGGTTCAACGGTCAGAAAGGCTACGGCTTCATCACGACTGACGAGGGCGAGGACGTGTTCGTGCACTACTCCGCCATCGGCGGGAGTGGCTTCCGCTCGCTCGAGCAAGGACAGCGTGTGTCGTTCGAGGTGACGCAGGGGCCCAAGGGGCTCCAGGCAGCAAACGTCGCCAAGGTCGACTGACGCAGAACCGGCGCTCCGGCGTCTGCGTCCGGCGCGTGGCGACGCGCCTCGGTTGACAACTTCGCACCCCTCCGTGATGGTTTTCGACCACCACTGGTCGAGGTTTGCATGCGTGTCGCCGTCGTCATCGTGCTGTGGGCCGCGTTCGCTCCCGTCGCAGCGCGAGCCCAGTGTCCGCCCGCGTGCGCGGGTGGCGGCGGCCCGGCAGCGACGGATTGCTTCCTCGCCTTCGGGGGCGTGAGCGGTACGACCGTCGCCTGTACGGACGGCGATTCGGCGTGCGACCAGGACGGCACGATCGACGGTACCTGTACGCTCGCGGTCACGGCCTGCACGAACGTCGGCATCGGCGCGTGTCCCGCAACGCCGCTCGACGCCGCGCCGACGGCGGTTGCGAAGGGCGCCGGCGCCGAAGCCTTCGTCGCCGCCGTCGGACAGCTTTCGGCCTCGGCCCACAGCTGCACCGAGCCCGGGCTCGTCAGGCTCTCGATCGCGCCGTCGCAGGTGAAGCTGAAGCCCGCCGTGGTGACGGTCCGCACGACCGCCGTGGCGGGCGGCAAAAGGGACAAGGACAAGCTGAAGCTCGTCTGCAACCCGGCGCGCCCGGGACTCGGCGCGTCGGTGCAGCCGATCTTCACCGCGACGTGCACCTACACCGGCTGCCACTCGGGCGCGCTCCCGAAGGCGAGCCTCACGCTCGAGGACGGACAGGCGCTCGCGTCGCTCGTGAACCAGCGCGCGCTCGGCTCACCCAGGCTCGCGCGCGTGAAGCCGGGGAGCATCAAGAAGAGCTTCCTCACCAAGGGGCTGTTCGGCGTCGGTGCGCGCCGGATGCCGGACGGATGCCCGGACATCGTGACGCCGGTCGAGCGGTGTCTCACCGACGCCGAGATCTACAAGGTCCTCGCGTGGATCCAGGCCGGCGCCCTGCCCTGACGCGCCGGTCCCGGCTCAGTTGAGCTTCGCCTTCCACGCGCCGGCGTGGATCCACTCGACGTACGCTTCGAGCGCTTCGATGTCGTCCGGCGGCAGGAGCTTCCCATACGCGGGCATCTTCGCGGCCTGGCGCCGGAAGAAGTAGCCGCCGATCGGATGCTGCGAGATGCGCGGGATCTCGCCGTCGGCGATCCACTGGTGCAGCTCGTCGTCGCTGCGTACGAGCTCGTCGTAGTCGTCGCCCCAGAAGCCGGGGATGTACCCCTTGAACGACCCGGGATTCGGAACGCCGCCGGCGCCGAACGGCCCGTGACAGCTCATGCAGTGGTACTCGAGGGCGAGCTCGCCGCCGCGCGTCGCCTTCGCCTCGTCGGGGAGGATCTGTCCCGAGGTGGCGCGGAGGTACGCGACCAGATCCTCCACCTGCCTCGCGGAGACGAGCCCGCGGTACGCCGGCATCCGGAGCGCCGCGCCTTCCATGCGGGCGCGATAGTCCGGATCCTCGCGCCGCCGCTTCGGCGCGCCGTCGAGGATGTACTCGCGCAGGTCGTCGGTCGTCTTCACGTACATCATCTGCGTCTGCTCGGTGAACGCCGGGACCTCGCCCTCCTGGCTGCCGGGATTCTTGGTGCCGCCGCCCCCTTCGGGGCCGTGGCAGGCGAAGCAGCCGATCTCGGCCGCAACCCGGTGCCCCCGGCTCGCCGGCGTCTCCTCGACGGACAGCACGACGCGGCGGACCGTCGGGTAGGCGAGCCAACCCGTTTCGAGCGCCGCCACGATGGCGAGTCCCCAGACGAGCCACGTGCCCTCTCTCACGACCGGCGCGCTCCCCGCATCTCACGCAACCCTTGACACGCAGCCGCGGGCCGCGATGATCGCCCGATGAGGTCGCGCGCTCGTACTGCATCGCTCATCGCGCTCTTCGCCGCGACGTCCGTCCACGCCGAGCCGCTGCCGGTGCTGCTCGACCTGGTGGCGCGCAACGCGCGCTTCCCGTCGCCGGCGCGGGCGGACGTCAAGCTCGAGCGGCAGGATCGGGGCGCCACGACGGTCGTGCGGGCGGTCATGCTCGGTAGCGGACGCACCATATACGTCGAGACGCGGGACGGCACGCGCGCGCTCGTCCGACCGGGCAAGGTCATCCTGCGAACGGGCACCCGGGTCGCCCGAGCGGCGCCGGACGCACGCCTGGCCGGGTCGGACGTCCTGCTGGAAGACCTCGCCGTTTTCACACCGGGCCTGCTCAAGATCCCCCAGGTGAGCGACGAGGGTCCAACGGGGATCGTCGTGACGGGCGCACCGGGCATGCCCTCGGCGCGGGCGCTCATCGTGCTCACGATCGATCCGAACGACCACACGATCGTCCGCACCAAGTACTACGAGCGCTCGATCAGCAACCTGGCAGCGTTCGGTCGCAACGAGGACTTCCAGAGCGTCGACGGCCACCAGCGACCCGGCCGGATGACGGTCGAGGGGACGCTCGACCGGACGACCACGCGTCTCGACTTCACGTGGCGCCCGGCGCCCGACACCCCACGGGCCGTCTTCACGCCGGCGGGGCTCCTCGCGGCGTCGACGATCACCTGGTAGCGCGCTCACGCCGCGCCGCCCGGCGGCGCGATCGTGATGTCCACGCAGAGGGCGGCGGCATCCTGCTCGAGTCGGGTCCGCAGGACCCGCGGGTCGAGGCCGGGCGGGACGCGCATCAGGATGCGCATCGTGTAGATCGGAGTGCCCGAGCCGGGCTCCGGGCGGAGCTCCGTGTGTAGGTCCTCGATGTTCACGCGCTGCTCCGCGAGCGTCCGCGCGACGCGCGCGACGATGCCCGCCTTGTCGACTCCGGCGATCGTACACTCGAGCTGCGTGCCGGGGAGCTCGTCGGCCGGAATGACGGCGTCCTCGACCGGCCGGAAGAAGACCGTGAGACGCTTCTCCCACTCGAGCCGCTTGCAGCCGGCCGAGAGGCGTCGCTCGACCTCGGCGCCCTGCCCCGAGAGCAACAGGAGGACGGCGAACTCGGAGCCGAGCAGCGTCATGCGCGAGTCCTCGAGGTTGCAATCGCATTCGTAGATGAGCTCGGCGAGGTCGGCGACGATGCCGGGGCGATCCCGACCGATGGCGGAGAGCGCGAACAGGCGTTTCATGCGCAGGTCCTTTCCGTGTCGGGGATCGCCGACACGACGTCGCGGAAGATCCGGTGCCAGTTGAGCACGGCGCCGCATTGCTTCAAGTGCCCGTCGAGCCCGGCGAGCGCGCGCAGGAGCAGCACCGGATGGCCCGGGGCGTGGAAGATGCGGTGCGCGAGCGCGAGCTGCGTCACCTGCATGCCCCGATCGACGAGATCGTACTTCGCGGGGTCGAACGGCTCGTCGTGCTCGAGCGGCTCGCAGACGACGTGCATCATCTGCACGACCGGTGCGGGATCGTCCTTCGCGAAGCCGAGCGCGACGCAGGCCGCCGCGATCTCCCGGTCGTCGCGCGCGAGCACGCCCCGCGCGAGTCGGAGGTAGCCGGCACGGATCTCCGGCTCGAAGACGCGCACGGAGCCGAAGTCGAGCAGGGCGATGCGCGGATGGTGCGTCACCAGGTAGTTGCCCGGATGCGGATCGCCGTGCAGCACCCCGAACTCGAGCACCTGGCGCCAGAACAGGCGGAAGAGCTTCTCGGCGACCCACCGCCGCAGCGCGGGATCGACGCCGGGCGCCAGGATCTCCGGCAGCGAGTAGCCTTCGAGGTACTGCATGGTGAGTACGCTGCGCGTGCAGAGCGCCGGGTACACGCGCGGGATCGTCACCTCTCGGTCGGACGCCAGCAGGCGCCGGAAGCGCTCGATGTTCGCCGCCTCGCGCGTGTAGTCGAGCTCCTCGCGCAGGCGCGCCTCGAGCTCGGCGACCACCTCTTCGCGGTCGAAGTCCTGCCGCATGACGTCGCGGACGACCGTCGTGAGCGCCCGCACGAGCGCCCGCACGTTGCGGATGTCCTGCGTCACCGTTTCGGCGATGCCGGGATACTGCACCTTCACCGCGACGGCGGTGCCGTCGAGGAGCTCGGCGCGATGCACCTGCCCCAGGGACGCGGCGGCGAACGCGTCCCGCTCGAAGCGCCGGAACGCCTTCTCCGGCGGCGATCCGAGCTCGCGCGTCAGCACCTCGCGCACCCGCTCGTACGGCATGGGCGGGACGCTCGACTGGACGACGGCGAGCCGCTCGAGTGCCTCGGCGGGAAAGAGGTCCGCGCGCATCGAGAGCATCTGCACGAGCTTCATGAACGCGCCGCGGAGCTCGGTGGAGCCGGCCACCATGCGCTCGGCGTTGCGGATGTGGACGGCGAGGAGATCCTCGTCCGCACGCTCCGAGGACTGAAACGGCCGCTTGAGCGCCTGCCAGATGTAGCTGCCCCCCACTGCCGACGTGAGGCTACCCACCGACAGCAGGCGGCGGGCGCGACCGCTCGTGATCTCGGCCATCACGACGCTCGCTGCAGGATGCGCACCGCGGCCGCCGCGGCGCCGAAGCCGTTGTCGATGTTGACGATCGTGACGCCCGCGGCGCAGGAGTTCAGCATCGCCAGGAGCGCCGCGATGCCGCCGAAGCTGGCGCCGTAGCCGACGCTGGTCGGAACGCCGATCACCGGGCGATCGACCAAGCCGCCCACCACGCTCGGCAGAGCGCCTTCCATGCCCGCGACGACGACGAGGACGGCGGCCTCCCACAGCCGCCGGTGCTCGGCGAGCAGCCGGTGGATGCCCGCTACCCCCACGTCGTACAGGCGTTCGACGCGTGCACCGAGGAACTCGGCCGAGAGGGCCGCCTCCTCGGCGACCGGGAGGTCCGCGGTGCCGGCGCTCAGCACGAAGAGCGGGCCGGTCCCGATCGGCTCCACGGGCCGCGCCTGTCGGATCGCGAGCCGCGCGACGTCGTGGTAGCGGAAGCCCGGCACGGCGCGACCGAGCACCGCCGCAGCGTCGACGTCGAGACGGGTCACCAGGACGTTGCCGGCCTCCGTCGCGAGCCGATCGGCGATCGCAACGATCTGCTCCGCCGTCTTGCCGGCGCCGAAGACGACCTCACCGAAGCCGTTGCGGAGGCTGCGATGATGGTCGAGACGTGCGAAGCCGAGATCCTCGAACGGGAGCGCGCGCAGGCGATCCAGCGCGGCGTCCACCGTCTGCTCGCCTCGGGCGAGCGCACGGAGGAGATCCGCGAGCTGCTCCCGATCCATGCGCTCTGGTTAGCCGCGAGACCGGCGTCCAGCAAGTCGCAAATGATCGAAGCCTCGACGCGGCAGGCGCACCGTCCCGCCCCGCGCCTCGACCAGCACGACCGCGGGCGGCCCTGCGACGACGGCGCCGATCGGCGTCACGCGGCACCCGATCCGCCGCAGCCGTCGCACGAGCGCCGGCAGGCGGCGGCGGGCGACCGTGAAGGCGAGCTCGTAGTCCTCCCCGGCAGTCGCCGCGACGATCGGCGCTCGCTTGCCGAACCGCCGGCGGCAGGCGGCCGCCACCGGCACCCGCGTCGCATCGATCCGCATCGCCACGCGGCTCGCCCGGCAGACGTGCTCGAGGTCCTGCACGAGGCCGTCCGAGACGTCGATCATCGCGCTCGCGATCGCCGACAGCAGCGCTCCCGCGGCGAGGCGATCGGGGACGCGCGGCAGCGGCGTCGTGCGTCCCGCGCGTCGGTCGCGGACCGCCGTCCCCGCCGCTCCGAGCGTCCCGGTCACGCACACGACGTCGCCGGGGCGCGCGCCGGCCCGCCTGACGATGCGGCGGCCGGCACGACCGAGCAGCGTGACGGTGACGGCGAGGCGCGCGCCGCGCGTGACGTTGCCGCCGACCAGGTCGGCACCGTGCCGCCGCGCGTCGGCGACGAAGCCGGTGACGATCCCGTCGAGCGTCCGCACCGGCGTCGCGGGCGGAACCTCGAGCGCCATGACGGCCGCCAGCGGTCGGCCGCCCATCGCGGCGAGGTCACTCGCGTTCACACGAAAGGCTCGCTCGCCGAGCGCACGCGGTGCGAGCCATCCACGGCGGAAGTGGACGCCGTCGACGAGGCTGTCGGTGGTGACGAGGAGCGTCGCGCCGCCGACCCGGAGCGCGGCCGCGTCGTCGCCGGGCCCGACCCGCACGGGGCCGCGCGGGCGCCCGAGCCGGCGCATGACCGTCGCGATCCAGCCGTGCTCGCCGAGCTCGGAGAGGCGCCGCGGCACGGACGGCTCGCGCCTAGCCGAGCATGGACTTCACCTTGTCGAGGAAGCTCTTCGACAGCGGGTGAACGTCCTCGCCGGCCTGCTTCGCGAACTCTTCCAGGAGCTCGCGCTGGCGCGCGGTGAGCTTGCGTGGCGTCTCGACGACGACCCGGACGAGCTGGTCGCCGGTTCCGTAGCCCCCGACGTCCGGCACCCCGCGGCCGCGCAGCCGGAACAGGTGGCCCGACTGCGTGCCGGCGGGCACCTTCACCTTGGCGCGGCCGTCGAGGGTCGGCACCTCGAGCTCGGTGCCGAGCGCGGCCTGCGCGATGCTGACCGGGACCTCGCACACGAGGTCGTTGCCGTCGCGCGAGAAGATGGGGTGCTCCTCGACGTCGAGGAGCACGTACAGGTCGCCCGACGGGCCGCCGCTCTCGCCGGCCTCGCCCTCGCCGCGCAGCTTCAGGCGCGAGCCTTGGTCGACGCCGGCGGGGATCTTCACGTTGACGGTGTACGTCATCCGGCGTGCGCCCCCGCCTTCGCACGAGGGACACGGGCTGGTGATGATCTGGCCCTGCCCGCCGCACTTCCCGCACGTCTTCGCGATCGAGAAGAAGCCCTGCTGGAAGCGCATCTGGCCCGAGCCGTTGCACTGCGGGCAGGTCTGGGGCGCGGTGCCGGGCTTGGCGCCGCGACCGCCGCACGTCTCGCAGCGGGTGAGGCGCGGGATCGAGAGCGTCTTCTCACAGCCGCGGCTCGCTTCGACGAACGAGATCGTGAGCTGGTACTGCAGGTCGGCGCCGCGCCGCGCGCGCGAGCGCCCGGACCGTCCCCGGCCCGTGCCGAAGAAGTCGCCGAAGAGATCGCCGATGATGTCGTCGAACCCGGCGCCGAAATCGAAGCCCATCCCGCCGCCCTGCTCGAACGCGGCGTGCCCGAAGCGGTCGTACTGGGTCCGACGCTGCGGGTCGCACAGGATCTGGTAGGCTTCGTTCAGCTCCTTGAAGCGCTCCTCAGCCTCGCGACCACCGTCGGGGTTCTTGTCCGGGTGATACTTGAGCGCGAGCTTGCGGTACGCCTTCTTCAGCGTCTCCTCGTCGGCCGCCCGTGAGACGCCGAGCACCTCGTAGTAGTCGCGCTTCATCGGAAGACCGAAGAGCCCTCACCGCCTGCGCGGTGAAGGCCCTTACTCTCGCACTCGCCCGTCCGTCGCAAGCGACGGACCCTTTATTCCTTCACTTCCTCGAACTCCGCCTCGACGACGTCGTCCTTGCTCTTGGCGCCGCCGCTCGGTCCCGCGCCGTCGGTCGCGCCGCCGCCGTCCGGCTTGGTCGCCTTGCTGTACATCGCCTCGGCCAGCTTGTGCGACGCGCGCGCGAGGGCGTCGGCCGCAGCCTTGATGGCCGACGCATCCTCGGACTCGAGCGCCTTCTTGGCCTCGACCAAGGCGGACTCGATCTCGCCCTTCGCCGTCGCGTCGAGCGACGCGCCGTGCTCGCCGAGCGTCTTCTCGGTCTGGTAGACGAGCCCGTCGAGCTGGTTGCGCGCGTCGATCGTCTCGCGCTTCTTGCGGTCCTCGTCGGCGTGCGAGGCGGCGTCCTTCACCATCTTGTCGATCTCGTCCTTGCTGAGACCGCTCGACGCCGTGATCTGGATCGACTGCTCCTTGCCCGTGCCGAGATCCTTCGCGGAGACGTGCACGATGCCGTTCGCGTCGATGTCGAACGTGACCTCGACCTGCGGCACGCCGCGGGGCGCCGGCGGGATACCCACCAGGTCGAACTGGCCGAGGAGCTTGTTGTCGCCCGCCATCTCGCGCTCCCCCTGGAAGACGCGGATGGTGACGGCGGACTGGTTGTCGGCAGCGGTGGAGAAGACCTGGCTCTTGCGGGTGGGGATGGTCGTGTTCTTGTCGATGAGCTTCGTGAACACCCCGCCCAAGGTCTCGATCCCGAGCGAGAGCGGCGTCACGTCGAGGAGCAGCACGTCCTTCACGTCGCCGGAGAGCACGGCGCCTTGCACGGCGGCGCCGATCGCGACGACCTCGTCGGGGTTCACACCCCTGTGTGGCTCCTTGTTGAAGAGCTTCTTCACGCGCGCCTGCACGGCCGGCATGCGGGTCATGCCGCCGACCAGGACGACCTCGTCGATCTCGCGCGTGGTGAGCTTCGCGTCCTTCAGCGCCGTGACGCACGGGCCTTCGAGGCGATCGAGCAGGTCGGCGCACAGGGCTTCGAGCTTCGCCCGCGTGAGCTTCATGTTGAGGTGCTTCGGGCCGCTCTGGTCGGCGGTCACGAACGGCAGGTTGATGTCCGTCTCGGTCACCGTCGAGAGCTCGGCCTTCGCCTTCTCCGCGGCTTCCTTCAGACGCTGGAGCGCCATGCGGTCCTTGCGCAGGTCGATGCCCTGGTCCTTTTTGAACTCGTCGGCCAGGTAGTCGATCACGCGCTGGTCGAAGTCCTCGCCGCCGAGGAACGTGTCGCCGTTGGTGGCCTTCACCTCGACGACGCCGTCGCCGATCTCGAGGATCGACACGTCGAACGTCCCGCCGCCCAGATCGAACACGACGATCTTCTCGTCCTTCTTCTTGTCGAGGCCGTAGGCGAGCGCCGCCGCCGTGGGCTCGTTCACGATGCGCTTCACGTCGAGGCCCGCGATGCGCCCGGCGTCCTTCGTCGCCTGGCGCTGGGCATCGTTGAAGTAGGCCGGAACGGTGATGACGGCTTCGGTCACCTTCTCGCCAAGGTAGTCCTCGGCGGTCTGCTTCATCTTCTGGACGATCATCGCCGAGACCTCGGCCGGGCTGTACTTCTTGCCCCGGATCTCGACCCACGCGTCGCCGTTGTCGGCCTTGACGATCTTGTAGGGCAGGACCTTCATGGCCTTCTGCACCTCGGCGTCGTCGTAGCGCCGGCCGATCAGCCGCTTGATGGCGAAGATCGTGTTCTCGGGGTTCGTGATGGCCTGACGTCGGGCGATCTGGCCGACCAACCGCTCACCGTTCTCCGCGATGGCGACCACCGAGGGGGTGATCCGCGTCCCTTCCGCGTTGGTGATGACGGTGGTGTCCCCACCTTCCATGATGGAGACGCACGAGTTCGTGGTCCCCAGGTCGATTCCGATGACCTTCGGCATTCTCAGGGTTCTCCTCAGCCTGCGCTGTTAATCACCGCCCCCGTCGTTGGCAAGGTTCAAGGCCCCGGGCTTGCCCTTCGAGACCGTCACCAGGGCCGGCCTAAGCAGTCGATCATGCAGGCGGTATCCGGCCTGGTGCTGCTGGAGGACCTGACCGGGGGGGTGCGAGGCGCTCTCGACGTGGGCGACGGCCTCGTGCTGGGTCGGATCGAAGGGTCCGCCCTCGGCCGTCAGCCGCTCGACGCCATGGCGCTGCAGGGTATCCAGCAAGGCCTTCAGGACGAGCTGCACGCCCTGGCCGACGGAGCCGCCGGCACCCCCGGCGGCCTCGATCGCCCGCTCGAGGTTGTCGACCACCGGCAGGAGGTCGCGCATGAGCGCCTCGGTTCCGAACCGCGCGGCGTCCTGACGCTCGCGCGCCGCCCGCTTCCTGTGGTTCTCCAGGTCGGCGCGCTCGCGCACCCAGCGATCGTGGTTCTGCCGCGCCTCGTCCCGAGCCGCCGCGAGCTCTGCTTCCAGCTCCGCAACCCGCTCGGCCGTGGCGTCTGCACCCGCGGTGCCGGAGGGCGTCGATTGGCGCCGCAGGATGTCGTCTTCGTCCATGACCGAGAGCCGCCTCGGTGAGGCGCCCAGCGTCGGGCTGGTAGGCACCGTTGGCTGCAAAGTCAAGGTTGTGGTAGCCGACCGGAGCCGTCCAGCGTGTCAGTCGAGATCGCGAGCCCGGCCTACGTGCTACGAACCCGCCCGTACGGGGAGCTCGACGTCATCGCGACGCTGCTGACCCAGGGCCACGGCAAGCTCACCGGCATCGCCAAGGGCGCCAAGCATTCGCGGCGGCGCTTCGGCGGGACGCTGCAGCCGTTCGTCAACGTCCGCGTCGTCTTCCGGCAGCGCCCGCACGGCGACCTCGTCTTCCTGGTGCGGTGCGAGCTCCTGGCGCCGCTGCGCAGCTTCAGCGAGGACGTCGACCGGTTCGCCGCCGGCAGCTACGTCCTCGACGTCACCGATCGCATGACCGTCGGGCGCGAGTCGGGGCACGACGTCTACGGACTCATGCACGAGACGCTCGCGCTGCTCGATGGCGGCATCGCGATCGAGCCCGTCCTGCGGGCGTTCGAGCTCCATCTGCTGGCGGCCAGCGGGTACGAGCCCGCGCTCGACCGCTGCCGGGGCTGCGGCGCGGATCTCGGGCGCGGCGACGGCGCCTTCCTCGTCGTCGAGCGGGGCGGGCTCGCGTGCCGGCGCTGCGTCCCGCCGGGCGAGATCGTGCGACCGCTCGCGCCGGCGACGGCACGCCTGCTCGCGCGTCTCGCGACGCGGCCGATCGGCGAGGCCGCGACCGCCGGGCCGATCCCGGCCGAAGCGCGCTCGGTCGCCGAGCAGATGCTCGCGAGCGTCACGTCGGGACCCGTTCGCTCGCGCGCGTTTCTCATGCGCTCGCGCGTTGATTCCACACCTCGCGTCCGCTAGCTTCGCCGCTTTCCCTCGAAATCCGGGGAGGAAGAGGTTCAGAGCATGGCGAAGACGCGCACCAAGGCCACGAAGAGGCGATCGGCTCGCAAGCCCGTCGCCGCGAAAGGCCGGCGGTACGTCTACTCGTTCGGGGGCGGCGGCGCCGACGGACGCGCCGAGATGAAGGAGCTCCTCGGCGGCAAGGGCGCGAACCTCGCGGAGATGGCTCGCATGCGCCTCCCGGTTCCGCCGGGGTTCACCATCTCGACCGAGGTCTGCACCTACTACTACGCCAACGGCCGGCGCTACCCCGCAGTCCTGCGCGCGCAAGTCGAAACCGCACTCAAGAAGGTCGAGAAGGCGCTCGGCAAGACCTTCGGCGATCCCGAGAATCCGCTGCTGGTGTCGGTGCGGTCGGGCGCCCGCGCCTCGATGCCGGGCATGATGGATACGATCCTCAACCTCGGCCTCAACGACCGGACCGTCCAGGGGCTCATCCGCCACACGGGCAACGAGCGCTTCGCGTACGACTCCTACCGGCGCTTCGTGCAGATGTACGGCGACGTCGTCCTCGACCTCAAGCCGCGCACCAAGACCGAGGAGGATCCGTTCGAAGTCGCGCTCCACGAGAAGAAGCGTGCGCGTGGCGTCACGCTCGACACCGATCTCACGGCCGACGATCTCCGCGAGCTCGTGCAGGAGTTCAAGGCCCTCATCAAGATGCGCAAGGGCGTCCTCTTCCCAGAGGATCCCCACGAGCAGCTCTGGGGCGCCATCGGCGCGGTGTTCGGCTCGTGGAACAACGAACGCGCCATCATCTACCGCAAGCTGAACGACATCCCCGAGAGCTGGGGCACCGCGGTGAACGTCCAGTCGATGGTGTTCGGCAACATGGGCGGCGACTCCGGTACGGGAGTCGCGTTCACGCGTGATCCCGCCTCGGGCGAGAACGTCTTCTACGGCGAGTATCTGATGAACGCCCAGGGCGAGGACGTCGTCGCCGGCATCCGCACGCCGTTGCCGATCGCCCAGCTCGGCAAGGAGAACCCGAAGATCCACGGGCAGCTCATGCAGGTCCGCCGGACGCTCGAGCGTCACTACCGTGACGTCATGGACGTCGAGTTCACGATCCAGCAGGGCACGCTCTACATGCTGCAGTGCCGGGTCGGGAAGCGCACCGCCGTCGCCGCCGCGAAGATCGCCGTCGACATGGTGCACGAGAAGCTGATCGCGCCGAAGACCGCCCTCCTGCGCGTCGACCCCGAGCGGCTGAACGAGCTGCTGCGTCCCGTTTTCGATCTGTCGGCGAAGCGCGACGCCGGTGCGCGCATGCTCGCCAAGGGGCTCAACGCGGGCCCCGGCGCGGCGAGCGGCAAGATCGCCTTCCACGCCGAGGACGCCGAGGAGATGGCCAAGCGGGGCGATCGCGTGATCCTGGTCCGCAACGAGACGTCGCCCGAAGACATCCGAGGCATGGCCGCGGCGGAGGGCATCCTCACCGCGCGCGGCGGCATGACGAGCCACGCGGCGCTCGTCGGCCGGCAGATGGGCAAGGTGTGCGTCGTCGGATGCGGCGCGCTCCTCATCAACTACGAACGCGGCGAGATGCGCATCGACGGACGCAGCGAGGTGCTCCGCCAGGGCGATCCCATCTCGATCGACGGCTTCACGGGCGAGGTGTTCTCGGGCGAGATCCCCACGCGCCCCTCGGAGATCGTACAGGTCCTCGTCGACAAGACGCTCGAGCCGTCGAAGGCGCCCGTCTACAAGATCTACGCCCAGCTCATGAAGTGGGCGGACCAGGTGCGCCGTCTCGGCATCCGCGCCAACGCCGACCTGCCCGAGCAGTGTGAGCACGCCGTCGCGTTCGGCGCCGAAGGCGTCGGCCTCACGCGCACCGAGCACATGTTCTTCGGCGAGGGCAAGATCGAGCCGATGCGCGAGATGATCCTGGCGGAGACGACCGAGGAACGCCGCCGTGCTCTCGCGAAGCTCCTGCCGCTGCAGCGCGCCGACTTCGAGGGCATCTTCCGCGTGCTCGCGGGGCGCCCCGTGACGATCCGTCTGATCGACCCGCCGCTGCACGAGTTCCTGCCCCACGACGCCGAGGGCCAGGCCCAGATCGCGGCCGACATGCACGTGCCCGTCGAGCGGGTCCGCAACCGCGTCGAGCAGCTCCACGAGTTCAACCCCATGCTCGGCTTCCGCGGCTGCCGGCTCGGCATCATCTATCCCGAGATCACCGAGATGCAGGCGCGGGCGATCTTCGAAGCCGCGTCGAACGTGAAGCGCGAGGGTATTCCGGTCGAGCCCGAGGTGATGATCCCGCTGGTCGGCCACGTAAAGGAGCTGAAGCTCCAGGCCGACATCGTCCGGCGCGTCGCGGCCGAGGTCCTGAAGGAGACCGGCGCCAAGTTCCGCTATCTGGTCGGCACCATGATCGAGGTGCCGCGCGGCGCCCTCACGGCCGATGCCATCGCCGCCGAGGCCGACTTCTTCTCGTTCGGCACCAACGACCTGACGCAGACGACGCTCGGAGTCTCGCGCGACGACGCGGGCAGATTTCTGACACCCTACGTCGACCTCGAGATCTATTCGCGCGATCCCTTCGAGTCGATCGACCAGGACGGCGTCGGCGCGCTCATGCGGACCGCCGTCGAGCGGGGTCGCAAGGCGAAGCCCGCCTTGAAGCTCGGCATCTGTGGCGAGCACGGTGGCGACCCGGCCTCTGTCCGGTTCTGTGACACGGTCGGGTTGAGCTACGTGTCGTGCTCGCCGTTCCGCGTTCCGATCGCGCGGCTGGCGGCTGCGCAGGCGCGGCTCACTAGGTAAATTTTGCCTACTCCCCTACCCGGACTAAAGGTCCGGGCACGGGCGGCCGACAAACAGGTGGGTTGGGGCGCAGACCCTTGGGCGCCATACCCAGAGCGAGACAGGCGTAGGCATGCGTGGAGAGGCGCGGTTGTTCGGAGTGCTGGGAGATCCGGTGGAGCATTCGCTCTCGCCGGCCATGCACAACGCGGCTTTTGCGGCGCGTGGGATGCGCCACCTCTATCTGCGCTACCACGTCCCGGCGGAGGCGCTGGGCGCGGCGCTGGACGAAGCCCGCACGCTCGACATGGGCGGGCTGAACCTGACCCTCCCGCTCAAGGAAGCCGCGCTCCCTCTCGTGGACGAAGTCACGCCCGAGGCCGAACGCATCGGGGCCGTGAACACGATCGTACACCGCGACGGGCGCCTCGTCGGCGACAACACCGATGCGCGCGGCTTCTTGCGCGCCATCACGGCGCGGGTCCGCCTCGAGCGCGCGCAGGTGGTGGTCATCGGTGCAGGGGGAAGCGCCCGCGCGGTCGGCACGGCGCTTGCGAGCGCTGGCTGCGATCGCGTGACCATCGCCAACCGAACTCTATCGCGGGCCCTCGACCTCGCCGAGCGTCTCTCGGCGCTCGGGGGGGCGCGCGTCGGCGCCGCCGGGCTCGATGCGCTGGAGTCCCCCGATCTGCTCGCCGGTGCAAGCCTCGTCGTCAACACGACGAGCACGAGCCTCTCGGCCGAAGGCATCGCGATCCGCCATACGATGACGCCCCGACACTGCCTCTTCATGGACCTCGTCTACGGACCCGAGCCGACGCCGTTCCTGCGCGCGGCCACGCGCGCGCGGCGCCCCGCCCTCGACGGCACCGGCATGCTCCTGCACCAGGGCGCCCTCGCCTTCGAGGCGTGGACCGATGAGCCCGCGCCCCTCGACGCCATGCGCCGTGCCCTCGGACGCGCCGGCCTCCCGATCGCCGAAGCCAAGCCGTCGGCAGGACGTGGAGCGAACTGATGGCGTCCCGGCTCGGCGATCTCCTCCAGCGGCGCGGCGACCTCTCGGCGGAGCAGCTCGCGCACGCGCTCGTCGCCCAGCGCGAGCACTCGGGCGCGCTCGCGACGCATCTCATCAAGCTCGGGTTCATCTCCGAGGAGGACCTGCTCGCGATCCTCGAGCGCGAGTATCGTCTCCCGGTCGTGGATCCGGCGTCGCTCGAGATCCCGAGGGAGGTCCTGGCGCTCGTTCCGCAGGCGCTGGTCGGGAAGCACCACCTCATTCCAACCAGCCTCTCGCGCAACACCCTGACGCTCGTCATGGCCGATCCGTCGAACCTGGTCGCCATCAACGAGGTCAAGTTCCTCACCGGCTTCGACGTGAAGATCGCCGTCGCCTCTCCGGCGGCGATTCAGGCGGCGATCGAGCGCCACTACAACAGCGACGCCAACTTCGACGACGTGCTCTCACAGCTCGGCAACGAGAACGTCGAGGTCGTGCAGGACGAGGACGACGTCGACCTCGGCGAGCTCGAGAAAGCGACCGAGGAAGCCCCGGTCGTGAAGCTCGTGAACGCGGTGCTGACCGACGCCATCCGCAAGCGCGCGAGCGACATCCACATCGAGCCGTACGAGAAGGCGCTGCGCGTCCGCTTCCGCGTGGACGGTATGCTCTACGAGATGATGCAGCCGCCGCTGCGTCTGAAGAACGCGATCACGTCGCGCATCAAGGTGATGGCGCAGCTCGACATCGCCGAGCGCCGTCTGCCCCAGGACGGCCGCATCAAGATGAAGCTCACCGGCAACAAGGAGATGGACTACCGCGTGTCGGTGCTGCCGACGATGTTCGGCGAGAAGGTCGTGCTCCGGCTCCTCGACAAGTCGAACCTGCAGCTCGACATGACGAAGCTCGGGTTCGAGGAGGAGAACCTCCGGCACTTCAAGGAGGCGATCTACAAGCCCTTCGGCATGGTGCTCGTCACGGGCCCCACCGGCAGCGGCAAGACGACGACCCTCTACTCGGCGCTGGCCGAGCTGAACAAGGTGGCGAACAACATCTCCACCGCCGAGGATCCGATCGAGTTCAACCTGGCCGGCATCAACCAGGTGCAGATGCACGACGACATCGGGCTCAACTTCGCGGCCGCCCTGCGCGCCTTCCTGCGGCAGGACCCCGACATCATCATGGTGGGTGAGATCCGCGACTTCGAGACGGCCGAGATCGGCGTCAAGGCGGCGCTCACGGGCCACCTCGTGCTCTCGACCCTGCACACGAACGACGCGCCGTCGACGATCAACCGGCTCCTCAACATGGGCATCGAGCCGTTCCTCGTCGCCAGCTCCGTCAACCTGATCCTCGCCCAGCGCCTCGCGCGCGTCATCTGCTCGCACTGCAAGGAGGACGAGCCGGTGCCGGTCGAGACCCTGCGCAAGATCGGGTGGACGGGCGAGGCCTTCGTCCCCCAGCACGGCACCGGGTGCGTCAACTGCGGCGGGACCGGCTTCCGCGGCCGCATCGCGCTCTACGAAGTGATGCCGATCGGGGACGCCCTGCGCGAGCAGATCCTCGCCGGCGGCACGGCCATCGATCTGAAGCGCGTGGCCGTCGCCCATGGCATGTCGAGCCTCCGCCAATCCGGGCTGATCCACGTCGCACGCGGGACGACGACCGTCGAAGAAGTCCTCCGCGTGACGATGGCCGACTGAGATCCGCGCGACCGGCGGTGGCGCGGGCTGGGGACTCCCGCGTTGGCGCCGATGAGGCGCCGGATCGGACGTGCGTTCGAGCCCGTAGACGGGTCGGCGCCGAATCGAAGGGGAGCCGGAGCCCCACATCCACGCATCCTTCTTGTGGTCGTGCGGAGCGTGGTCGCCGTGTACAGGAATGTTGCTCGAGCGTTTCAACAGCGAGGGATCGACGCAAAGCTGACGCCTGTGCGTCCTCGCTTCGGAGCAAGCACGTGCAGCGCGGCGTGGCACGCAACCTGCTTTTCCGCCTGCGATGCCGTCCATCGAAGCCTTTCTGCGTGAAATGGTCGAGCGCGGTGCGTCCGACCTTCATCTGACCACCACGAGCCCGCCGATGATCCGCCTCCACGGCGAGCTGCAGGCGATCGCGCATCCGCCGCTGACGGCGAGCGACACCAAGAACCTCGCCTACAGCCTGCTGACCGAAGGGCAGAAGAAGCGCTTCGAGGAGGAGGCCGAGCTCGACTTCTCGTTCGGGATCAAGGGCGTGGCCCGCTTCCGAGGCAACCTCTTCAACCAGAAGGGGTGCATCGGCGGGGCGTTCCGTACGATTCCCCATCAGACGCCACAGCTTCATCAGCTGGGTCTGCCGCCCGCGACCATCGAGATGACGAAGCTGCCGCGCGGCCTCGTGCTGGTCACGGGCCCCACCGGCAGCGGCAAGTCGACCACGCTCGCGGCCATGATCGACAAGATCAACCGCGAGCGGCACGAACACATCGTCTCGGTCGAGGACCCGATCGAGTTCGTCCACGAGCACAAGGGCTGCCTCGTGAACCAACGCGAGGTCTTCGCCGACACGCACAGCTTCGCGCTGGCGCTGAAGCACGTACTGCGGCAGGACCCCGACATCGTGCTCATCGGCGAAATGCGCGACCTCGAGACGATCGAGGCCGCGCTGGTCGTCGCCGAGACCGGTCACCTGGTCTTCTCGACCCTGCATACGAACTGCGCCGTCCAGACCATCAACCGCGTCATCGACGTCTTCCCGCCCCACCAGCAGGCACAGGTCCGCGCACAGCTCTCGCTGGTCCTACAGGCCGTGATCTCGCAGCAGCTGATCCCCCGCAAGGACGGGAAGGGCCGCTGCCTCGCCGCCGAAGTGATGATCCCGAACCCCGCCATCCGCAACCTCATCCGCGAAGAGAAGGTCCACCAGCTCTACTCGCAGATGCAGGTCGGACAGTCGAAGTTCGGGATGCAGACCATGAGCCAGTCGCTCGTCGCGCTCGTGCAGCAGAACCTGATCTCCGTCGACGAGGCGCTCGGCCACGCGACGGAGCTCGAAGAGCTGCGCCAGATGCTCGGAATCAACCGGCAGACGACGACGCCCCAGCAGCCCGCCGCCCGCGCGGCCGGCCGCTAGCCGCAGGAAGGAGCCGCTTTCATGCCGACCTATCGCTGGCAGGGCGTGTCGCCCAAAGGCGAGACGCTCAAGGGCGAGATGGAGGCGACGAGCCGCGAGGCCGTCATCATCCGTCTGCGCACGCAGCGCATCCAGCCGGTCCCATCGAAGATCAAGGAGAAGGGCAAAGGACTCGACAGGGAGCTCGCGCTGCCGAACTTCGGCGCGCCGGTGAAGGCCCAGGACATCGTGATCTTCACGCGGCAGTTCGCGACCATGATCAACGCCGGTCTGCCCATCTTCCAGTGCCTGCAGATCCTCTCGACCCAGAGCGAGTCGAAGATCTTCCGCAAGGTGATCTCCGAGATCAAGGACGACGTCGAGTCGGGCAGCACGCTCGCGGACGCGACCCGCAAGCACCCGAAGGTCTTCACCGACCTCTACACGAGCCTCGTCCAGGCCGGTGAGATCGGCGGTATTCTCGACACGATCCTGCAGCGCCTCGCGAGCTACCTGGAGAAGGCCGCGGACCTCAAGCGCAAGATCAAGGGCGCGATGATCTATCCGGCGTGCATCGTCACCGCCGCGATCCTCGTCACGGCCGTGCTCCTCATCTGGGTGATCCCGGTCTTCGCGGACGTGTTCAAGAGCTTCGGCGCCCAGCTCCCGTCGCCGACGCAGTTCGTGATCAACCTCTCGAACTTCATGGTCGCCAACGTCTGGTACCTGTCGATGGTGCCGGTCGCCGCGATGTTCGGATTTCGCGCGGCGTATCGCACGGATCAGGGGCGCATGGTGATCGACACGGCATCGTTGAAGGTCCCGGTCTTCGGACAGCTGATGCGCAAGGCCGCCGTCGCGCGCGTCACGCGAACGCTCTCGACGCTCGTGTCCTCGGGTGTGCCGATCCTCGACGCGCTCAGCATCACGGCCCGCACGGCAGGCAACAAGGTGATCGAGAAGGCGATCACCGAAGCGCGTTCGAGCATCGCGAGCGGCCACACGATCGCCGACCCGCTGATCGCCAGCAAGGTGTTCCCCCCGATGGTCTGCCAGATGATCTCCGTCGGCGAGACCACGGGCGCGCTCGACGCGATGCTCGGCAAGATCGCCGACTTCTACGACGCCGAAGTCGACCAGGCCGTGGCAAACCTCATGTCGATGCTCGAGCCGTTGGTGATCGTGTTCCTCGGCGTCGTCATCGGCGGCCTCGTCATCTCCATGTACCTCCCGATCTTCAACCTGGGAGCGGTAATTCAGTGACCATCTTCGTCGTCGCAGTGGCGCTCGTCATCAATGCGTCGCTCGCTGCGTTGGTCGCCCGACCGGCGCTAGCACGAAAACCAATGAAACCACGCGGGGTTCTGTCGCCCTGCTGGAACGGTCACCGTCGGCATCGGGCTTGCTGCTAATCCCCAAACGCCGAGAGGACGGCGACACATCATACCCAATAGGGAGGACGGAAATGCGCAGTCTCGCCAAAGTGAAGAAGAAGAAGCAGAAGGGTTTCACGCTGATCGAGCTCCTGGTCGTGGTGGCCATCATCGGCATCCTGGCCGCGATCGCCATCCCGCAGTTCGCAGCGTACCGCCAGCGCGGGTTCCGCAGCCGCATCGTCTCCGACGTGCGTAACGCGGCGACCGGCATGGAGGCCCTCTTCGTCGACAACAGCAGCTACGCCGCGGTGAACGCGACGTGCTCCAACCTGCCCGGCTTCTCGGTTTCGGCCGGCACGACGCTCGCCTGCACCGGTACCGCCACGGCCTTCACCGTGACGGGCACCAACTCGGGCGCTCCGGGTTACACCTGCACCTGGAACAGCGCGGGCTCGCCGCCGCTCGTCTGCGCGTAAGCAGCGACCGACTGAGGGAATCAAACCCATGACACATCGCAAGCACAACAAGCAGTCGGGCTTCACGCTGATCGAGCTCCTCGTCGTGGTGGCCATCATCGGCATTCTGGCCGCCATCGCGATCCCGCAGTTCGCGGCGTACCGCCAGCGCGGTTTCCGCAGCCGGATCGTCTCGGACGTCCGGAACGCGGCGACCGGCATGGAAGCCCTCTTCGTCGACAACAGCAGCTACGCCGCGGTGAACGCGACGTGCTCCAACCTGCCTGGCTTCTCGGTTTCGGCCGGGACCACGCTCGCCTGCACGGGTACGGCGACCGCCTTCACCGTGACGGGCACCAACAGCGGTGCTCCGGGCTATACCTGCACCTGGAACAGCGCCGGCTCGCCGCCGCTCGTCTGCGCGTAACGCGACAAGCGACGACGGAGAGAAAGCGATCGACAATGCATAGTCAGACACATCGCAAGCACCAGAAGCAGGGAGGCTTCACGCTGATCGAGCTCCTGGTCGTGGTGGCCATCATCGGCATCCTGGCCGCGATCGCCATCCCGCAGTTCGCTGCCTACCGGCAGCGTGGATTCCGCAGCCGGATCGTCTCGGACGTCCGGAATGCGGCCACGGGCATGGAGGCCCTCTTCGTCGACACCAGCTCCTACGCGTCGGTCAACGCCACCTGCTCCAACCTGCCGGGCTTCTCCCTCTCCGCCGGCACGACCCTCGCCTGCACGGGAACGGCGACCGCGTTCACGGTCACCGGGACCAACGGGGGCGCTCCGGGCTACACCTGCACCTGGGACAGCTCGGCCAGCCCGCCGCTCGTCTGCGCCTGATACGACCTGATCCACAAGACCCGACGGGGGATGGACGCAACGTCCATCCCCCGTTTGCGTTTTAGCGCGGCCGATTGACGGCCGATACTTCGGACGATAGCCGTGAACGCACTCGTCGCCGTCATGACTCCCGACCCCGCGACCGCCGAGCTCGGCGGCTGGTTTCTGGGTGTGATCGCCTTCTGCATGGGCGCCTCGATCGGAAGCTTCCTCAACGTCTGCATCCACCGGATTCCCGAGGACGAGTCGATCGTGCGTCCTGGATCGCGGTGCCCCAAGTGCCGGACGCCGCTCGCGTGGTACGACAACGTGCCGCTGCTCTCGTGGGTGCTCCTGCGGGCGCGCTGCCGGCGGTGCGGCGTGCGAATCGCGTCGCGCTACCCGCTGGTGGAGCTCGCGACGGGCGGGCTCGCGCTCCTGGCGCTCTGGCGGCTCGGCCCGACGCCGGCAGCGTTGGTCGCCTTCGCCTTCACGGCGGCGCTCCTCCTCATCACCTTCATCGACTTCGACCACTTCTTCATTCCCGACGAGGTGAGCCTGCCAGGCATCCTCATCGGCCTCGCCGCCTCGTGCCTGCCGTCGGGCATCGGGCTCGCGAACGCGATGCTTGGCGCCGTGCTCGGGGGGGGCATCCTGTGGCTCGTCGCGTGGGGATACGAGCGCACCACGGGCACCGAAGGCATGGGCTTCGGCGACGTGAAGCTGCTCGCCATGATCGGCGCATTCGTCGGCTGGCAGGCGATCCCGACCGTGCTGATCGTGGCATCGATCGCGGGCTCGTTCGGCGGCGTGCTCGCGATCTTCGGTCCGCGCGGCCGCCGTGCCATCGCGCGCGTGCGTCATCGTCTCGGCTGGCGGGCCGTCGGCCCCTTCGTGCGGCGCGCAGCGCGGCGCACGGCGATTCCCTTCGGACCGTTCCTCGCCCTCGGCGCCGTCGTTGCGCTCTACCTGCCCCTCTTCTCGCTGCCGTTCACGCTCTCGGCGTGAGCATCCCGTTGCGTCAGCTCGCGCGCGCCGCTACCTAGGCTCCCGCACGCGACGCCCCGCCCCGGCGACGTGCTCCGTAAGGAGGCATGCATGCAGGGGCGACGAGGCACGACGCTGCTCGAAGCCACGATCGCGCTCGCGCTGGGGAGCATCGTAGCGGCCACGGCCTCGGCGCGCCTGGCGACGATCGCGTCCGCGCTCGAGCTCGCGACGAGCGCCCGCGGCCTCGGGCAGACGCTGCGCATGGTCCGGGCACAGGCGATCGCCGAGGGCGCCGCGCTGGACGCCACCTTCGACGCTGCGAGCGGCACCTGGTCGATCCAGGACGCGGGCGGGACGACGCGCTCGACCACGGCGCTGCCGGCCCCGGTCGGATTCGCGTCGCTGCCCATGCGCCGGCGCATCCGCTTCGGGTCGACCGGAACGGCGGAGAACGGGACCGTCGTCCTCACAGCCGACGGGCGCGATGCCAGCATCATCGTCAATCAACGCGGTCGCGTCCGGCTGCAGTGACCATGCGCGGCTCGTCGATCGTCGAGGTGCTGGTCGCGCTGGCGCTCGCCGCCGTGGCCGCCGGCGGGCTCGCCGCCACGGCGGGAACCAGTGTGCGCGCGCTCGTGCAGGCGCGCGGCGACGCCGCCGCGCTCACGCTCGCCACCGAGCGCCTCGAAGCATTGCGCGCGGGCCCCCGTGCCGACGGCGCCGATGCGACCGTCGCGCCCGACGGCGCGACGTTCGCGCGGACCTGGAGCGTGTCGCCGGGTCGCGGCCGACCCGATCGCGCCAGCGCGAGCGTCACGTGGAACGCTCATCGCCTGGACCTCGAGAGCGAGGTTTGGCCATGACGGACCGGTCGCGCCAGGTTCTGGGAGCGATGCTCGTCGAGCTGCTGGCCGGCCTCGCCCTGGGCGCTCTCGTCCTGTCGGTCGCGGTGACCGCCACCGCGAGCGGCGTGCGCCTCCTGTCGCGCTTGTCGCTCCGCGCCGAGGTCGAAGACACGGCCCAGCTCGCGATCGAGGCGTTCCTGTTCGACGTCCGCCGCGCCGGCGACGACCCGCGCGCCGCCGGAGTCGCGCCCCTGGCCGAGGCGTTCGCCGATCGGCTTGCGCTGCACGCCGACCTCGACGGCGACGGAGCGGTCGACGGCGCGTCGGAGGAGGTGACTGCGTACGTCTGCAACCTCGCGGTGCGCAGGCTCTCGCGCATCATCGGCAACCAATCGCTCCCTCTCGCGAACGAGGTCGTCGGCTGTGGATTCACCTACGCCGACGAGGGCGGCGTCGCCCTGGTGGTGCCTGTCGCCGGACTCGACGCCGCTGCTCGCGCCCGCGTCCGTCTCGTCACGCTCGACCTGGCACTTCGGCCGCCGGGAGCGAGCACGCCCGCGGTGCGGCGCCTTTCAACCGCGATCAGGGCCATCCCATGACGCGACCTCGCGGCAGCATCGCCCTGCCCGTCGCGCTGGTCGTGCTGATCGTCGCGACCGTCCTGTCCGCCGGCCTCGCCGACGTGACCCGCACCGAGCTGGTGGTCGCGCGCCATCGTCGCGTCGCCGCGGCGGCACTGGCCGCGGCCGACACGTGCCTCGCGCGCATCGTCTCCGTGCTTCCCGCGGGCTGGGACTTCCTGCCCGTGCTGGCCGGCGCCGACGGCGTGCTCGGCACGCCCGACGACGGCACCGTCCCCGCGCCGGCCGGGTGCACCGCCAACCTGCGTCCGGGTCCCGTCGGTACCATTCGTCCAGCGCTGGACGTCGCCGCTTCCGCTGCGGGCGGCGCCCGCGCGCTGCGCGCGACGATCGGACGAGCCTCGGGACTCGGTGCGCAGAGCCTCGTATGGATCACGGATCCCGGGCTGCTGGGCAGCGTCACGGGAACGCTCGCGCTGGATGCGAACGACCCAGCCCGACCCGACGCTCCCGCGCTCGCGGGCATCGCGGGTCCGGGCGACGCGAGCGTCATGGACGCGTGGCTCGTCGCCATGCCGGGCGTGGCGTCGGCCGCGGGAACCGACACGCCGCTCTACGCGCCGGCCCCGCCGCTCCCCGAGCTCGCGGCTCGCATGGTCGCCCTCGGCGCGGCGCCCATCGTCGTCCCGAGCGCTCCGCCCGCACCGCAGACCGTGACCCTCGTGCCAGGCGATCTCGTCCTCGACGTCGCAGGCGCGGGTGCCGGCGTGCTCTTCGTACAGGGTCGCCTGGACATCCGGGCGAACTTCTCCTTTAGTGGTGTCGTGGTCGCGGGGGGCGGTCTGGTGGTCGCGAGCGGCGCCAGGTTCGACCTGGCGGGAAGCCTCTGGCTCGGCACCGCTGCAGGCGCGCCCGCGCTCGACGTCGCCGGCGCCGCCACCGTCCGGCACGACGTCGCGGCGCTCGCCGCGTCCGAGGCCCTCGTACCGCTTCCGCGACGCGCGCGCGCCCTCGGCATGCAGGACGTCTGAGCGTGCCCAGCATCCTCATCATCGACGGCGACGACGAATCGGTACGGGCGATGTCGGACCTCCTCGCGACCCGCGGCTTCGCGGTCGAGGCCGCAAGCAACGGCGAAACGGCGCTCGCCATGCTCGAGCGCCGCCGCCCCGACGTGGTCCTGCTCGACGTGGGCATGCCCACCATGGACGGCATGGAGGTGCTCGACCGCATTCGCGCCAACCCGCAGCTCGCATCGACGCCCGTCGTGATCGTCACCGCCAGGACGGGCGACGACGACGTCCTGGCGGGTTACAAGTTCGGCGCCGACTACTATCTCACCAAACCCGTGACGCCGCGGCGGCTCCTGCGCGGCATCGGCCTCGTGATGGGCCGCGAGTTTCCGGAGTAGCGCAGCTTGCAGGGCGCCGAGCGGCCGGGCTACAGCCACCCTGGCCGTGTCGCTCCTCATCACATTCGAAGGTATCGAAGGTTCCGGAAAGTCGACGCACGCGCGAACATTGGCGGTGTACCTCCGCCGGGGCGCCCGGACGGTGCTCGAGACGCGCGAACCCGGCGGCACGGCTGCCGGCGCGGCGATGCGCCGCCTCCTGCTCGGCGACGAGGCGACGCCGCTCGTGCCGCTCGCCGAGCTGCTGCTCTACTGCGCCGACCGTGCCCAGCACGTGGCGGAGGTGATCCGACCGGCGCTGGCGGCCGGAGCGATCGTCGTCTGCGATCGCTTCTCCGACTCGACGATCGCGTACCAGGGCTACGCGCGGGGTCTCGACCTCGATCTCGTACGTGCGCTCGACGCTCAGGCGCGCATGGGGATCACCCCGGGGCTGACGTTCCTTCTCGACTGCCCGGTCGCGACGGGGCTGGCGCGCGCGAAGGCCCGTGGCACGCCGGGGGATCGCTTCGAGCGCGAGGCGGCCCTCTTCCACGAGCGCATCCGCGACGGCTTCCGCGACCTGGCCGCGGCGGAGCCCGGCCGCATCGTCGTCATCGACTCGACCGCCGACGCCCGCTCCGTCGACCACCAGATCGCCACCGAAACCGACCGCCGCCTGCGGGAGGGCGCGTGAGCGCCCGACGGCCATCGGAGGAGGGCCGCGCAGCGGCCCGACGCACGGGGCCGGGTCCGCGGATGCGCCCCGCGCATCCGCTCCCAACGGAGGGCGCGTGAGCGCCCGACGGCCATCGGAGGAGGGCCGCGCAGCGGCCCGACGCACGGGGGCGGGTCCGCGGATGCGCCCCGCGCATCCGCTCCCAACGGAGGGCGCGTGAGCGCCCGACGCCCATCGGAGGAGGGCCGGTTCTCCCAGATCGTCGGGCACGAGCGCGTGCTGCAGCAGCTTCGCGCGGCGATCGCGTCGGACCGTCCCGCTCACGCCTACCTCCTCTCGGGGCCACCCGGTATCGGAAAGCGCACGGTCGCCGCGGCGTTCGCGGCCGGGCTTCTCTGCGAGGCGCCGGCAAACGGCGACGCCTGCGGGCGCTGCGATCAGTGCACGCGCGTCGCGGCAGAGACCCATCCCGACCTCGTCGTGGTACGACGCGAGGAGGGACGGCGCGACATCCGGACCGAGCAGGCGCGCGAGGTGACGCGCTGGCTCACGCTTCGGCCGCTCATGGCTCAGCGCAAGGTGGCCGTCATCGAAGAGGCCGAGTGTCTGAACGAGCACGGGCAAAACGCGCTCTTGAAGACGCTCGAGGAGCCGCCGGGAGCGTCCGTGCTCCTGCTCGCGGCGACCGACGCCTCTCTCCTCCTGCCGACCGTGCGGTCACGCTGCCAGCGCCTGCGCCTGGACCCCCTGCCGGCGGAGCTCGTCGAGAAGATCCTGATCGCGCGTGGTGCCCCGGCCGAGGCGCGAGCGGCGGCCGTGGCTCGCGCGGGTGGATCGCCCGGCCGAGCGCTCGCGCTCCTCGACGATCCCGACCGCGCGGCGCGCACGCGGATGCTCGATCAGCTCGCGGCGCTCCCCCACGCGACGGCCGCCGACTTGTCCGCGACCGCCCAGGCGCTCGCGCGCGACGACGTCGACGTGGCCCTGGAGACGGCCGTCACCTGGTACCGGGACGTCCTCGGACTCGTCGTCGAGGGACCCGAGGCCGCTCTCCGGAACGCCGACGCAGATGCGCTGCTGCGGACGACGGCGAACCGCCTTCCTGCGCCCACCGTCCTTCGTGCACTCGACGCGGCCTGTGATACGATCCGCGCCGTCGAACGAAACGCCAATCGCGCGCTCGCGCTCGAAACCATGCTGCTCCATCTACGCCACATCGAGCGAAGCGCGGCCGCCTGATACGCCATGTCGACCTCGAACGAGCCACCCCCGAGCGAACATCCCCTGATCGTCGGTGTCCGGCTGCGTCCGGCCGGCCAGGTCTACGACTTCGACCCTGGCCCGTTGATCCTCCATCGCGACGACCGCGTGCTCGTCGAAACGGAACGGGGTCCGACGCTCGGCACCGTCGTCCTGCCGCCGACGCGGCGGCCGACGAACCGGCATCTCCAGCGCGTCGTGAAGAAGGCCGACGCCCGCGATCTCGCGCACGAGGACAAGAACCTCCAGCAGGAGCGCCAGCTGCGAGCGACCGCTCTCGACACGCTCCGGGCGCGGCGTTTTCCGGCCAAGCTCGTCAAGGTGGAGACCGCGTTCGACGGGTCGCGCGTCACGGTCTTCATCGCCGCGGACGACCGGCTCGAGCTCCGGGATGTCGTGCGCGACCTCGGCCAGTCGTTCGGCACCCGCGTCGAGGTGAAGCAGATCGGTGCGCGCGACGAGGCGAAGGTCGCGGGCGGCGTCGGTGTCTGCGGCCGCGAGCTGTGCTGCTCTTCGTGGCTGAAGGAGTTCCAGGCCGTCTCCGTGAAGATGGTGAAGGCGCAGGGCCTCTCGCTCAACCCCGCGAAGCTCGCCGGGCAATGCGGTCGCCTCAAATGCTGCCTGCGCTACGAGTACGAGACGTACGTGGAGCTCAAGCGCGGGCTCCCCGCGGTCGGCGCAATGGTCGAGAGCGTCAAGGGCAACGGCAAGGTCGTTTCGCAGAGCATCTTGAAGCAGAGCGTGTCGATCCAGCTCGAGGGCGAGGGCGGACGCGTGGAGGCGACGCTCGAGGACCTCGTCGCACGACGCCACGATGCCTGACGCCGCCCCGATCTACTTCACGACGCCGATCTTCTACGCGAACGCCGAACCCCACGTCGGCCACACGTCGACGATGATCGTCGCAGATACGCTGGCGCGCTTCTGGCGCGCGCGCGGGCGGCGCGTGTTCGTCGTAACGGGTACCGACGAGCACGGCGACAAGATCGCGCAGGCCGCTGCCGCGCACGGCATGGAGCCCAAGGCGTGGGTCGACAAGATCAGCGCGGCGTTCAAGTCCACCTGGCACGCCGTCGGCCTCGGCTACGATCACTTCGTGCGCACGACCGATCCCAGCCACACCGCCTTCGTCCGCAAGATCCTGACCGAGATCCATGCGCGCGGCGACATCTACTTCGACCGGTACAGTGGCCTCTACTGCTACGGATGCGAGCGCTTCTACCAGGAGCGCGAGCTCGTCGGCGGCCTCTGCCCCGATCACAACACTCCGCCCACCGAGATCACGGAGGAGAACTACTTCTTTCGCATGGGGGCGTACCAAGAGCGGCTCTCGCGGCTGCTCGAGGAACGCCCGGAGATGGTCACTCCGGAGGGCTACCGTCGCGAAGTGCTGGCGCTCCTGCGCGAGCCCATCGGCGATCTCTGCATCTCCCGGCCGAAGGCGCGGCTCACGTGGGGGATCGAGCTGCCGTTCGACGATCGCTACGTCACGTACGTGTGGTTCGACGCCCTCTTCTCGTACGTGAGCTCGCTCCACGCCGCCGGTGTTCCGGAGCTCTGGGACGTGGCACACCATCTCATCGGCAAAGACATCCTGAAGACGCACGCCATCTACTGGCCGCCGATGCTCATGGCGGCGGGGTTGCCCATCTACCGGCAGCTCGCCATCCACGGCTACTGGCAGATGGGCGGCGGCAAGATGTCGAAGAGCGTCGGCAACGTCATTCGGCCGATCGAGATGCAGGAGCGCTACGGTATGGACGCGCTCCGGTACTACTTGCTGCGCGACAAGTCCTACGGCGGCGACGCCGACTTCAGCGAAGACGCGCTCGTCGCACGCCTGAACGCCGATCTCGCAAACGGGCTGGGCAACCTCGCGAGTCGCGTCCTCGCCATGCAGCAGCGCTATTTCGGCGGCGTCCTGCAGCCGCTCGCCCCGGAGCCGGTCGACCAGGCGCTTCGCCAGGCCTTCGCCAACGCGCGGCGCGACCTCGACGCCCACGTCGCCGACTTCGCCTTCCACCGCGCGCTCGAGGCGCTGTGGCGGGCGATCGACCACGCCAACAAGTACGTGACCGAGACGGCCCCTTTCACCCTCGCAAAGGACACGGCGAAGCGGCCCCGGGTCGGGGCGATCCTCCATGAGCTCTGCGAGGCGCTACGGGTAACGGCCCAGCTGATCGAGCCCTTCACCCCGGAGACCGCTCGTAAGCTCGTGCGCTACTTGGGTTTTCCAGAGGATCGGCTCTCCCTGCTCGATCTACCCTGGGGCTCGACCTTCCCCTCCGGTCATCGCACCCTCCCGCCCGAACCCCTGTTTCCCCGCGTCGAAGGGTCTTGAAAACGATTTTCAAAATCGCTACGATCGTTGTTGAGGCGATCGAAGCGATGATCCTCTGCATCTGCCGCGGCGTGACCCAGGACGAGATCGTCGACGCGATCCGTCGCGGCGCCTGCTCGCTCGACAAGCTCGCCCGGCGATGTGACGGCGCTGGAACGGACTGCGGCTCCTGCCGCGCCGAGCTCCAGGTGCACATCGACGCCTCGCGCCAGCAGCAGGTCGCGTAGCGCGCGCAACCTGGCCCTCGCGAGACCCCTGTGGTAACCGGGGGTCATGAAGGGGCACAAGAAGGTCGTCGACGCCCTGAACGACGTCCTCTCCGCGGAGCTCGTCGGTATCAACCAGTATTTCCTGCACGCGAGGATGTGCAAGAACTGGGGCTTTCACCGGATCGCCGAAGCAGTGCATCACGAGTCGATCGACGAGATGAAGCACGCAAGCGAGCTCGTCGAGCGGATCCTCTTCCTGGAAGGCGTCCCGAACCTCCAGAAGCTCGGGCGCGTCCGCGTCGGGCAGACCGTCCCCGAACAGTTCAAGCTGGACCTCGACCTCGAGGTGCAAGCCGTCGCTCGCCTGAACAAGGCGATTGCCCTGTGCGTCGCCGAGGGCGACAACACGTCGCGCGAGCTACTCGAAGAAATCCTCACGAGCGAGGAGAGCCATCTCGATTGGCTCGAGACGCAGCTCGGTCTGATCAAGCAGCTCGGCGACAAGGCGTACCTCGCCGAGCAGCTCCGCAAGTAGCCCGGCCCGGGTGCGCGCGGTTCGAGCGGCGCTCGCGGCGCTCGTGCTGGCCGTGGGCGCGTGTGGCGTCCGTCACCCGAGCGTCCAGCCGCGGCCGGTCCCGAAGCCTTCGACGTGCGCCCCCGCCGGACGATGGATAATCCCCGCGACGGGCTTCGCCGTCCGCTTTCCGGACCTGGTCGCCCGGGCCCGCGCGTCGCGTCTCGTGCTTCTGGGCGAGGACCACGACAGCGCCCCGCAGCACGCCTGGCAGCTCCACGTCATGGCCGCGCTCGCCGGTGCCGCCGGCGAGCTCGTGCTGGGGTTCGAGATGTTCCCGCAGACCGCCGCGCCGGCGCTGGCCCGCTGGGTCGGCGGCGAGAGCACGCGCGACGAGTTCCTGCGCGAGACCGATTGGGCGCACGTGTGGGGGTTCGATCCCGACCTCTACCAGGGGCTGTTCGACTTCGCGCGCATGCACCGGGTTCCGATGCGCGGGCTCAACGTCTCACGCGGCCTCGTCGCCCGCGTCGGCCGCGGGGGGTGGACCGCCATCCCGACGGACGAACGCGAAGGGCTCGGTGACCCGGCTCCCGCTGGAACCGCCTACCGCGAGCGTCTCCGCGAAGCGTGGGACGCACATCCCCACGGGTCCGCCGACGACGGCGCGTTCGATCGATTCGTCGAGGCCCAGCTCACGTGGGATCGGGCGATGGCGGAGGCGCTCGTGGGCGCGCTCGCGGCGGCGCCGCGGGCGATCGTCGTGGGCATCATGGGACGCGGACATCTCGAGCACCGTGACGGCGTTCCTGCGCAGCTCGCGGCGCTGGGCGCACCCCGTCCCCTGGTCCTCCTCCCCTGGGACACGGATCGGGACTGCGCCGACCTCTCTCCGGACCTGGCGGACGCGGTCTTCGGAATCGAGTTGCCAATCGCCGGGTCCGCGGGTGAGACTCCGCCATAGCGAGGGGAGATCGCATGGCCACACAGGATCGCTACGCCTATCCAGTCGACGCCGACCGCTGGGACGTTGCCGGCGCCTTCGACACCACCTTCCGCTGGGAGTACCAGGACGGGCGCGATGCGCTCCTGAAGCTCTACAGCAAGGGTAAGCAGCGCCAGTGGGACGCCGACACGCGCATCGATTGGTCGCAGGATCTGGATCCCGAGAACCCCGAGCAGCTTCCCGACGAGTCCATCCCCATCTTCGCCTCGGACGTCTTCCGGCGGCTCTCCCGCACCGAGCGGGCGAACCTGCGCCGCCACTTCCAGAGCTGGCAGCTCTCGCAGTTCCTGCACGGCGAGCAGGGTGCGCTCATCTGTACCGCGAAGATCGTCCAGCAGGTGCCGATGATGGACGCGAAGTTCTACGCCGCGACCCAGGTCATCGACGAGGCGCGGCACGTCGAATCGTACTCACGCCTGCTGCACGAGAAGTTCGAGCTCGCCTACCCGATCACGCCGACGCTGAAGCGCCTGCTCGACGACGTCATCTCGGACGGTCGCTGGGACATGACCTACCTCGGCATGCAGGTGCTGATCGAAGGCCTCGCGCTCGCGGCCTTCGCCCAGATCCGGGACCAGTCGAAGAACCCGCTCGCGGCGTCGGTCAACGCCTACGTCATGCAGGACGAGGCGCGCCACGTGGCGTTCGGCCGTTTCGCGCTGCGTGACTACTACCCGACGCTTTCGGAGAAGGAGCGCGACGAGCGCGAGGAGTTCGCCGTCGAGGCCTGCTACCTCATGCGCGACCGCTTCCAGGCCGAGGAGGTGTGGGCGACGCTCGGGCTTCCCGTCGACGAGTGCGCTGCCCACATGCTCGAGTCGGGCTTCATGCAGAACTATCGCTCCGCGCTCTTCAGCCGCATCGTTCCCACGATCAAGGACATCGGCCTCTGGGGCCCGCGCATCCGTAAGGCCTATCAGGAGATGGGGATCATGGGTTTCGCCGACGTCGACGTCGCCGCGATGAGCGCGCAGGACGAGCGCGTGGCCGAGGAGCTCGACGCCGCCGCGCGCCGTCAGACGTAGAGGCCCGGGAAGCGCGACGCGCTCGCGGAGAAGCCCGGGAAGATCGGACCCATCGACGGCACCGCGAGCCCCATGTGGCGATTCAGGGCCTCCGCGAACACGTCGCGGAAGTCGGTCGTCACCTGGAGATCCTGGCCGATGAAGCGATTGGCGGGCGCGAGGCCCGGCCACTGCCCGTCCTTCAGGATCACGCGCCCGCCTGCGATGCCGCCGCCCATCGCCATCATCACACCGCCGTGCCCGTGATCGGTGCCGTCGCCACCGTTCTCGTCGACGCGCCGGCCGAACTCGGTCATCACCAGCGTGAGAGTCCGCCCGAGATCGCCGCCGAGGTCGTCGTGGAACGCCCGGAGGCACGCCGACAGCTCGGCGCCCAGCGAAGCCAGGTTTGCGAGCAGATTCGTGTGGTGGTCCCAGCCGCCGATGTTGACCGCGATCACCTTCACACCGATGTTGGCCTTGATCAGCGCCGCGGCGTCCTTCAACGCCAGGCCGAGATCGCCTGTGGGATACGTGACGGTGGTGGTAGTATCGACGCCCGCCACGACGTCCATCGCATCGAATGCATCGACCACGGTCCCGCCGACGAGGCCGGGGACCATCTCGTAGCGCACTTCGAGCGCCGTGCGACGCTCGAGCGCCCAGTTGCCCGTGAGCGTGAATCCCGCGATCGACTCGAAGGCCAGCGCCGGGGCGGGTCCGACGAGCGACTTCGTCTTGGCCGACGAGACGCTGATGCCGGCGATCGACTCGCCGCCTCCGGCGATGCCGAGGTAGCGATTGAGCCAGCCGTCCACGATCGACTTGTTCCCCGGGGCGGCGCGATCCATGAAGTCCTGCGCGTCGAAATGCGAGCGCGACGGATCCGGACTGCCGGCGGCATGAATCAAGGCGAGATCGCCGGCCGCGTACACGGTCTGCAGGTCCGCGAAGGCGGGATTCAGGCCGAAGAACGCGTCGAGCGGGAGCTCCGTGCCGGGCGTGATCTGCACCGTCGGCCGACTCGAGTAGTAGAACGGATCGCCGACCGGCACGACGGTATTGAGCCCGTCACACGCGCCCCGCTGGAAGATGGACACGATCACCGGGTCGGTGCCCGCAGCCCGCGCCTTGCGCGCCCATGGGGGGAGGAGGAAGGCCGTCATGCCGACCGCGGTCGACTGGAGGAGCTGTCTGCGCGTGAGCATCATGTCCGTCACCTCGCCCTCAGTGGGTCAGGAACTCGGGGCTCGAGAGGAGCACCGCCGCGGCCTGCTCGATCCGCGTCGAGACGACGGGCTCCGGTAGGATGTCGAGGAAACCGAGGCCCATCTCGCGTGTCGGGTTCGAGAGCGGGGCCAGGAAGAGTCCGCTCGTGAGCCCGTCGATGATCTCCTCCGACGTACCGCCGACGACCGGATACGTGAAGTCGAGGCCGTACGAGCCGCGGCTCACGGCCTCGGCCTCGTTCATGCGCTTCAACGCCGTGCCGGGCGAGAACCAATAGCCCGAGGTGTCGGGATACCCGGTAGGTGGTCCGGCGTCGTAGAGGTCTTCGCCCTGATCAGCGACGCGATTGCGGATCGTGTTGCTGTTGAAGGTCGTCGGATCGGCGCCGACCGCACGAATGAGGCTCGCGAAGAAGACGAGCGGCCGCTTCGCCTTCGCCTTGCGATACTGGGGCGCCGAGAGGAACTCGGGCGAGAGCAGGATCGCCTCCATCACGCTGCGGAGATCGCCACCCGTGCCGAGAAAGACGCCCGCGGCCTCGTCGACCAGGCGCTGCGGGGGATTCTCCGACACGAACCGGATGACCAGCTTGCGGCTGATGAACTGTGCCGTGCTCGCATGGTGGGCGAGGAAGTCGAGCATGGTGAGGCCGTCGTTGATGCCACCGTTGGGCGGAATCGACACACCCATCACCGTCTTCGCGCCCTGGTCGTGGAAGTTGGCGCGGAACTCGAAGCCGTCGACGGCGTTCGCGTAGTCCTCCTCCCATCCGGTGAGGCAGCGCGCGAGCTCGGGGATGTCGGTCTCCGTGTAGGGACCGTTGACGCTCACCGTGTGCAGCTCGAGGATCTCGCGAGCGTAGTTCTCGTTGATGGCATTCACGCGGTTGCGACGGTTGTCGAGGTAGTCGCCCATCGCCGGCGACCTGGCGTCGGCCACCAGCAGATCCTCGAAACGCGCGAGCACGTTCGGACGCAGGACGATGCGGTCGTACGGGCTGATGTCGTACTTGGTGCGCTGGCTCGATCCGGCGGCGACGTTGAAGTGGTTCTGCCAGAAGTCGACGAGCACCTCGGCGAGCTGGCGGTGGCTCATGACGGCGCGGATCACCTTGGCCTGCTTCAGCTCGCGCGCGATGACGCCGAGCCCGAGCTGCGGCGGGACGGGATTGTTGGCGTAGTTCGCCCGCAGCTCCTGGAAGGTCATGGGGAGGCTCGGGAACTGCGCCAGCTCCGCGTCGGTGGCGCTGTCGTCGATCGTCGCCGGCGAGAGCTGCTCCTGGATGTACGCGGTGACGCCGAGCTGCTGGATGCGAGCGCGCGTCCACGGATCGGGGCCGTAGCCGATGCGGTCCAGGACGTGCTCGCGCAGCTCCGCGGACTCGCACGAGAGGTTGGACAGGCCGTCGTCGGTGAGGTCGCAATCGATGGCGAGCGCGTCGGCGCCACCGAACGACTGATAGAACTGTCCGCGCGCGAGGCCTTCGGCACACGTGCCGAGCTCGGCGGGCGACGGCGAGGCGCTGCAGGCGCCGGGGAACATCTGCGTCAGCGGCGTCGCCACGGCGGTGCATCGCTGGAGGGCCTTGTCGTGGAGCCGCGTCGCCGACCGCGCGATCTTCCCCTTGGCGTCGGCCTGGATGGTCGCGATGATCTCGGCCTCGAGATCGACGGCCGATGCGACGGGCCCGGTTCCGGTCGAGCGACCCGTTCCACGCAGGACGTTCTTCTTGGCCGTCAGCGCCTCCTTCCAGATCGCGTAGAAGAGCTCCGTCGTGTAGCGCAGCACCTCGTACTGGCACCGCGCGCCGTCGGAGTCGGCTGCGTAGGAAACGATTGCCGCGTCCAGATTCGGTCCGAAAAGCCCGGCGACCATCGCGAGGCCGGCCGCACGCGCCGCCGCGTCGACCGCGGTCGACCCGGCGTAACCGAAGCCCGGAAGCTGCTCGGGCGCGACGAGGCAGCTGCGCGCCTCACGATCCTGGAGCTTCAGCGTGGCCTTGGCGGTCTTCCCGCCGACGTCGTTGGTGAGACAGTCCTGCGCCGTCTGCGCCTGCGGGGGGACACCGAGTCGGAAGGTCAGGCCGCGTCCCGCGTTCTGCACGCAGGCGACGCTCGCCTTGTTCTGGCTCCTGGCGACGCGCGCGCCGTACTTGTTGACGTCGTTGATGCAGCGCTGCTGGTCGCTCGTTTGCGGCGCGGCGCTCACCAGGGCGGGGAGCAGCAAGAGACCCGCGAGCGCCGCCAACGGCCGTGCGGGCCGGGCTCGGTTCATGTCGGTACCTCTCTCTCGGGGTAAACGACGACGAACGGCGGCGTCAAGGAGAAAAATGGCGACCGGCACGAGGGCCGGGCCGTATGGCGGTCGGCGCTACTCGTAGTCCTCGTCGAGAGACCGCAAAAATGCAGTGAGGGGAGCCACATCGCCCTCGCCGAGCGACATGTCGAGCAGCTCGCGGGCGCCGTTGCGAAGGCGTCCGGCTCGGGCTGCCGCGGAGGCGTCGACGTAGAAGCGAACGACGTCCTCGATCCGATCGAGCGCGCCCGTGTGGAGATACGGCCCCGAGTGCCCGAGGTCGCGGAGGCCGGGCGTCTTGAAGAGAGCGATCGCCGCGTCGAGGCGCGCCGACGGCGTCGGCGCCTTGCGACGGCACTCGGACCGTGTCGAGCTCAGCGAGGCGCAGACGAGCTTCTCCAGCCGCCGCTGCGGGGGGCCGGGGAAGTCCGGATTCTGGTAGATGTTCCACGCCCCGAGGTCGGTGTGACGCGGGTCGTCCGCCCGTGCGAGGGCCCGGAACGGCTCCAGCGCGTTCGGGTGCAGCGCCGTCGCAGGCAGATAGGCGTCGGGATCTGCGCTGCGCGTGGCGAGGTCCGGGATCACGAGCTGCGCGAACGCCCCGCCGCCGTGCACGACGTCGTAGTCGCGCTGCGTGACACCCGTGTTGTGCAACCCGAAGTCGGTGAAGGTGGGCGGGATGTGACAGGCGGCGCAGTTCCCGCGCTTCGGATCGAGGAAGATGCGCAGGCCCGCCAGCTCCTCGGCGCCGAACGCCAACGGATGCGAGTGCAGCGTCAGGGTGCCATCGGCCGGCGTCACGAAGTCGGGCTCGTCCTTGTTGGCCAGGAAGTCGCGCAGCCGCTGCACGTAGAAGCGCTGCGGCTCGAACTCGTCCTGCTTGTTCGGGATGTGGTTCTTCAAGAGGAACTGGTCGTACGCCGACCCCGTGAATCCGTCGTCTTCCTGCGTGAAGACGAGCGACTCGACGTATGCGGCGACGAGGCGTGCCACGGCATCGAGGATCTGGGCGTCGGTGGCCGCGTCGACGTCGATGCGGAACTTCCGTGGCAGCCGGAGCTCCTTCGGGATTGTCGGGTCCGTCCCCGCGAGGACGCGTCGATACGTGCCGCCCGCCGACTGCGCGAGCGCACCCGTGCCGTCGTCCCCGCGGACGACCCTCCCGACCTGTGCGATCGCCGTCTCCTGCTCGGTCGCGAGCCAGCCGTAGTTCCGGCCCGTGATCGTCCCCTTCACGAGCGCCGGCAGGCTCGGGAACTCCGTGTCGAAGTGGAGCGCGAACGGCCGGTCGCGCGCCAGCGACGCGTTCACCAGCGTCGGCGAATTCCGCGGCGTCGTCGTGCGGCCGTCGTCGCGCAGTGGGATCGGGCTCTGTCGCGCGAAGTCGTCGTAGCTCCGGCTGCCGCCGCCCGGCGTGTCCTTCACGTCGTCGACCAGGTGGCAGGCGCGGCAGTTCATCGACTGGCCCGCGAACGGACCCGGGATGGGCCCGTTCGTCGTGACGGTCGTCGTCACGACGGGGTCGCCCGCCGCCAGCGAGGCATTCACGTCGCCGCCCGAGTTCGCCGCGAAGAACTGCGCGAAGCGAGTCTCCAGGAAGAGGCGCTCGCCGACCGCGACCTGCGATGGATCGCCTTCCTCTTCCTCCTCGGCTTCGGCGGATCGAACGGGAGCGTTGACCAACAAGAGCCAGGCGGCGAGCGCCACGAGCAGATGTCGCACGACGCCTCCGTCAGAATCCGAACGCCGCGCCGACGAGGATCGTGCTCGCATTGTCCTCGTGGGGTCCCGCGACCAGGAAGTTCGTCACGTCGGAGAGACTCTGCCCGTGGTTCGTCATCGTGTACTCGTAGGCGAGCTGGAAGACGACGAGCGGCACCGGGCGGTAGGCCAGCCCGACCGTGAAGCGGTTCACGTAGCGGTTCTGGTCCTGGAACTCCGTCAGCCGGCCGCCGCTGAAGACCACGTCCTCGACGAGGCCGTTGAGCCACACCTGCTCGGCGCGCGCCACGGCCACGAACTGTGGGTTGCTGAACGACCGGCCGAGGAACGTGTCGGAGAGGAACGCGGGCCAGAAGCGGTAGCGTCCCTCCAGCCAGTAGCCCTGCTTGGCGCGCGCGAGCCCCGCGAGCTCGAAGTCGATCTCGGTCTCGACGTTGCCGGCCTCGCTCTCGGACTCCTTCTGGATCGCACGCTGCGCGAAGCCCTTCGCGACGTTCTGGATGCCCTCGAACCGCGTGTAGACGTACTCTCCCTCGAGCTCGAAGGGGCCCCACCCCGTCAGGCCGTCGGCGGAGACGGACCACAGGTCCTCGTCGGGGAGGAAGTCGGGCGTATACCGTCCCCAGTACCCCGACGTCCCGATCTCCTGGCCGAGCGCGGGGGTGTAGGCGAGACGTCCGGTGATCGACTTGGCGTTCTTCACGTCCTGGCTGAACGTACCGCTCGTCGGGCTCACCTTGGCCTCGATCTCGTTCTTCGTCGTGTCGCCCTGACGCGATTGGAGTATCGTCTCGAACTCCGTGTCGAGCGTCACGCCGTTCACGACGTAGCCCTGGTAGCTGAGGATGCCCTGCTCGCCCATCGGGATGTCGCCGAGAAAGCCCACGCCCAGCTCGCTCCACGCGGCCTTCGCCGGCAGGACGGGGATGCCGCGATCGACCAGCGACCGCCGCGGGATGTCCCACCGATTGTCGTCGTGATTGATGTTGAAGCGGCCGACCGGCACGAGCACGTCGCCGGCGCGCAGCTTCAGCATGTCGTCCAGATCGAACTGCAGCCACGCCTGCTCGAGCGAGATCTCCGATCCGTTGCTGCCCTCGACCGCCTGCTCCTGGGTGATTCCGCCGTCGGTGTTGGTGCTGGTCGTCTTCTCGAGCTCGAGGTGCGTGAAGCGCTCGAACTCGAGCTCCATGTAGGCGCGCAGGCGCGGCGCGATGTCGGCATCGGCGGTCAGGACGAAGCGGCGGTACGTAAACGTGTCGGGCTGGTCGGCGAGTGACGATCCCTCGAAGCGAACCGAGCCGTACCCGCCCAGGCGCACGCGGTCGATGATCGCGGCCAGCGCGCGATCGCGCGTCGGCGTCCCCTCGGCCGTCGCGACCTCGGTCCCCGCGGGGGCCGGGGGCGGCGCCGCGGCGACCGCGGGTGCCGCCGGCGGCGGCGTCTTGGCCGACGCGGAAGCGGCCTCGCGCTTGCGGTCCGCCGCGTCGCGACGGCGAAGCTCGGCCTTCAGCTCCTTCAGCTCCCGCTCCATGCGGTCGACGCGCTCCGCGAGCGTGTCGGCGAACGCCGGTGCGCCGGCGAGCGCGAGCGCCAATGCAGCGCAGATCCACGTACGAACACCCTGTTGCATCGCTCCCTCTCCCTCTGTGCGGTCGGTAGGCGCTGGGCGCGAGGCCGCGGGCCGTTCGGTTCACGCTGCTAGCGCAGCGTCACTTCGATCCAGGTCCCATCGTCCGGCGGCGCCGGCACCACTACGACGCGCTTGCAACGGCGGCACTTGAGCTCGACGCCCTCGGGCGTGAGCCGCGCGATCAAGCTGCCGCAGGCGCAACGAACGTCTCGTTCAGTCGTCGTCGCCATCGTCCTCACTCGCGAACCACATGTCGCGCATCGGGTAGTAGACGAACGCGACGAAGCTCACCCACTCGGCCGCCCAGGCGCACACCTGCGTGTACGCGAACCGCGGCGACCCGTAGCGGATGAGCCACACACCGACGACGTCACCCACGAGGCCCGCGAACCCGCCGATCACCGCCCACTTCTTCACGAACGGCGGCGCCGTGGTCGCAATCAGCAGGTGCGCGAGCACGAGGTAGACGAGCCCCATCACGAAGGCGTGCGCGTGCGTCAGCTCCACGAGCTCGCGGTACCCTTTGGGGAACGTCATGACGCCGGCGCGCTCGCCGCCGAGAAAGTACCTCGCGATGTCGGACGGCATCGGACCGATGTGGCCCACCTGGAAGGCGCCCATGGTGAGCATGCCGATCACGACGAGGATGAGAAACGCCGTGTACGCGACGCGCACCTCGACGCGCGCAAACGCGAGCATGTAGCCCGGATTGCTGAACGCCTTCATCGGAGTGCCGCCTCGACGACGGCGAGCGGCCGCGGATGGTCGAACGCGACGAGCGCCTGCGCGCGACGCATCTCGGCGCCCGCGACGACGCCGGCCCGCGTGAGCCGTGCCGCGCGCGCGTCGCGCAGGCGCTCGACGCGCGCGAGGCCCCTCGGGCCCCAGACCAGGACGGCCTTCGACAGCGCCTCGGCGCTCGCGGCGCTCGGCGCCACGACGATGCCCACGACGTCCTCCGCGAGCGGCCGTCCCGAGCCCGGATCGACGATGTGTCCGACGGCGTCCCGCGAGCGCTTCCCCTCGCCTCCGTAGACCGCGGACACCGATGCAGCCTCGTCGCGCAGCCGCAGGCGCGCGACGACCGTCTCCGGATCGGGTCCGCGCACGTCGAGCGTCCACGCCGAAGCGCCCCGGGGCGCCCCGAGCGCATAGATGCTGCTCTCGCCGAAGCTCACGAGCGCGCGCCGCACACCGGCGGCGCGCAGGTGCGCGACGCACGCGTCGACCGCGAGGCCCTTCGCGAAGCCGTCGAAGTCGAGCTCGGTGCCACGGCCGAGCCGGACGCCGTCCGGCGTGAGCGCAACCGCCCCGACCGTCGCACGCGCGGCGGCGATCTCGTCCGCGCCGGGTCGCGACGGCCGGTGCCAGAGCCGCGTCAGCGCGCCGACGCTCACGTCGAAGGCACCGTCCGTCGTGCGCTTGAGCTCGAGCGCGTGGGCGAGGCCGCTGCGCATCACCGGTCCGGCGAGCCCGCCACCGGCACCGTTGAGACGCGTGAGCTCGCTGCCGGCATCATACCGGGAGAAGGTCCGATCGAGTGCACGCGCGTCGGCGAAGCATGCATCGAGCGCGTGCACCGGCACGTCGTCGTCGACCGTCACGCGCAGGTAGGTGCCCATGACGTAGTGCACCTGCGTCGCAGCCTGCACGCCGGCAACCATGGCGAGCGTCCCGATCGCGAGCGCGAGCGCTCTCACGATCCGGCCTCGTCCAGGAGGGTCGCGATCGCCTGCGCCTTGTGCACGGCGCGGCTTGCCGCTTCGACGGAGAGCGTCGCGCCCGCGATGTTCTTGATCCCCTGGTAGGCGCGCAGGTCGTCCCGTGGCGTCTTGCCCGCATACTGGCGCAGGAAGCGGGGGCTCCGGATCTCGCCACCGTACGCCTCGCGATACGACATGACGGCGACGTCCTCGACGCTTCGATCGGGACGCAAGCCGACGACGAACGTGATCGGCCGATGCTTGCCGATCTCCTCGACGACGAGCGCCCATCCGACGTGCGCCCCGTCGCGTGAGACGCGGAAGACGACCCACCTCTCCTCCCACATCGACGGGAGCGCGCCCCCGAGCGCCTGCGTGACCTTGGTCCGCCGTTCGGGCGTCGCGGGAATCTCGCGTCGCTCGAAGCCGTCGGCCTTCGGAAACACCGCCCGGGGCGCCTCCACCTCGGTGAGGAAGGCCCCCTCCTGCGCCCTCGCGCTCGAAGCCGCGAGGAGCACCATTGCCGCGACGGCCATCCGCATCAGCCCTGCGCGGCCCGACGCGCGGTCGGCTCCTCCGCCTGCCGCTCGCCCTGCGCCCGCATGCGACGTCGGAGCGTGACGACGACGGCATAGACGAGGAGCACGACGAACACGCCCTGCGCGACGAGCGACTCGACCGTCGGGAAGACGCCGAGCACCTCCACGCGGGGCGCCCATGCGACCGGCGTCAGCGGCACGAGGCCCGCCTCCTGGAGCTCCGCGATGCCACGGCCGGCGAACACGATCGCCATCGCGTAGAGGAATCCGCCCGTCGCCAGGAAGAAGGTCCCGATCGGGATGCGGAGCCCGACGCGCTCGAGCCCGGCGTACACGATGGCGAGCAGCACGATGCCGGCGACGAGGCCGGCGGGCACCATCAGGTCCCCGGCAGGCGCGCTCGCGAAGAGGGCCTGGTAGAAAAGGATGGTCTCGAACCCTTCGCGATACACGGCGAGGAACGCGGCGGCGGCGAGCGCGGTGCCGCTCTCGGTCCTGATCGCGCTCTGCACCTTGCCGCGGATGTAGCGCTGCCACCGGTCGGCCTCCGACTTGGAGATGAGCCAGTAGCTCACCCAGAAGAGCACGACCGCCGCGAGCAGCATGGCCGCGCCCTCGAGCGCCTCGCCGGCCCACGGCGTCACGCGCAGGACGGTTGCCAGGACGACGGCCGTCGCGAGGCTCGCGACCACGCCCGCGGCGCTGCCGAGGTAGAGCGATCGCACGAGGCGCGGGGTGCCGCCGCGACGAACGTACGCGATGAGCGCGCCCACGATGAGCACGACCTCGAAGCCCTCGCGCAGGATGATCGCGGCCGACTGGCCGAAGCGCACCCAGGCGTCCGTGCCGGGCTCGAGCGCCGCGACCGCCTCGTCGACATCGCGATGGAGCACCGCCACCAGCACCTCGACGTCGCGCGCGGTCGCCGACGGATCGCGTGCCGTCTGCCGCAGGCGGACGAATCCTTCCTCGATACGGCGGACGAGCCCGGGGTCGGTCGCGCCGAGACGCTTCTCGAACGGCTCGAAGCGCATGTACGCGTCGGTCGCGAGGCTCGCGCCCGCGGTCCCACCCCGGGCGCGCGCCGCGAGCATCTCGTCGAGTAGTCGGTGGACCTCTCCGAGCGCCTGACGCGGGGTCGTGGCGGCGTGGGTGCGGTCGGCCTCGGCCGGCGCCGTCGGATCGGCGAGCGCATCGAAGCCACGCGCGCGCAGCGCGGCCACCTGCAGCCAACGTTCGGCTTCCGGCGCCGGCGGCGCCGCGAGCGCGGCATAGAGATCGGCGTCGCTCTGGGACGCGAGCGCGGGCGTCGCGTCCGCGACGGTTCCGGGCTGGCCGGTCGTCGCGACGCCGTCCTCGTGGAGCGTCCATACGAAGCGGACGAGGTCCCAGCGCTCCTGGAGCGAGAGCGCATCCCCCCACGCCGGCATGCCGCTGCGGCGGCGTCCCAGCGTGATGACGTTGAAGAAGTCGTCGGGTGTCTCCGCGCGCATGAACGCGCGATCGGTGAAGTTGGCGGGCTCGAGGTCGAGCCGCTTCGATTCGGGCCCGTCACCCGTGCCGTGCTCGCCGTGGCACGAGGCGCAATTCTCGGCGAACAGCGCCCGCCCGCGCTCGACGGACGGAGCCGCCGGGGGTCGGACGCGCGCGGCGACACCGGTCGCGGCGGTGATGCGGGACTGGAGCGCCTGCACCCGAGCGTCGACGACGTCCTGCCCGGCGCGGGCGCTCAGAGCGTTCGCGAGCGGCTCGATCTCGGCCGCGGCGAGACCCGCCTGGGGCAGCAGATCGCGCGCTTCGGCGAGCAACAGCCCGGCCTCCTCGAGCTCGATCGGCCGCACCAGCGCCGCCTGCGCGTCGAAGGCCTCGCCGTATTCCCCCCCGATCCCCCGAAGGAGTCCAAGTAGGCGTTCCGCCGCGAGGGTTTGGCCGGGGGTCGCGGCTCCAGCCACGTGGAGGCCCGAGATGACGAGGGCGAGGACGAGGGCTGTGAGGTGGGGGCTCATCGTCGAAATTGAAAGTCGATTTCAATTACAACGCGGCCCGCGCGCCTGTCAACGGCGCACGGCGAAGCCTACAGCTGCTGGACCCCGCCCCGCGGGCGCTTGGCGCCCCCCGCTGGACGCTTTCCTTCGCGGCAATCGGCGCAGATGCCGTACAGCTCCATCCGGTGGTGGCTCACCACGAACCCGAGGAATCGGGCGATCCGCTCCTGGTGCCGCTCCAGCTCGTCGCTGTTGAACTCGACGATCTTCCCGCAGCGCTCGCAGATGATGTGATCGTGGTGCTGGGCGGTTTCCTCGATCGGCTCGTAGCGTGCCTGCCCGTCGTCGAAGTGCCGCTCGGCGGCCAGGCCGCACTCCTTCAGCAGCTTGAGCGTCCGGTACACCGTCGCGTACCCGACCCGCGGGTTCACCTTGCGGACGGCCGTGTACAGCTCGTCCACCGAGAAATGGGCGTCACCAGAGAAGAAGACCTTGGCAATGTCGTCGCGCTGCGCCGTCGACTTGAGGCCCCGCTCGCGGAGGGCTTGTTCGAAGCGCTGCTTGCGGGCGCGCTGCACGGGCGGCCTATGCCGCGACCCCGCTCCGCCGTTCGAAGAGACGTCGCAGGGCGGGCGAGAGATAGTGCAGCTCCACGTCCCGTCCGTCGAGGGCCTGGACGAGCACCTCGACCCGATCGCCGGCGCCCAGGTGTCGATCGATGAAGATCACGTCCTCGCCGCGCACCCGGCACGCCCCGCTGCGGACGCGGTAGCCCACCTCTCGCAGCAGGACTTCTTCCCGCACCTTCACCCCGAGTCGTTCGGCGAGCTGCTTCAGCTCCTCCCAGAGCGCGTCGTCGCGTCGGCTCATCGCCTCGTCGTTCTTAGCCGAGCCCGTCGATTTTGCAACGGCGACGCTACGCCGCCGGCTGCTCGACGCGCAGCAGGCGCGCCAGCACGACGAGCAACGCCGCGACGGCGACCGTGAGCGCGCCCCAGAACACTTGCCGCTCGCGGACGGTTCCGTGCTGATCGCGCGAGGCCAGGGTCGATTCTTCCTCCGGCTCCGGCACCAGCTCGCTCGCGCTCGCGCCCAGCAGTCGGGGCGCCAGCAGCGCGAGATCGTAGCGCGGAGCAGTCACGTCACGCGCACCGTAGACGAGCGTCAGCGGTCCATCACCTGTTCGCACGAAGCGGACGCGGTAGGTCGGCAGCAGCAGCCGCGGCTTCACGAGCGGCAGCGGCTGATTGTCTCCGTCGTCGACGGTGAGGATCACGGCCGTCGTATCGAGTGGGGGAACCTCGATCGTGAGGGCCGACGCCGGCGTGTCCGGATCGCCGTGCCGCCACGACAGCGTACGTACGCGCTCGAGCCGCAGCTCCGATCGACGATCGGCAGGCGGCTCCTCGACCACAAGGCCCAGCTGCCGCTCGAACACGCGGGCCGTCGTCTCGACGACGAGCCGCGCGTTCGGCAGCCGCTCGTACGGCATCGACACCCGGTAGCGCGACTCGCGCGCCGCGCTCCGTCCGTCCCCGGGCGGCAGCGGCGTCGGCGCGTCGAGGTCGATCGACGTCGGCTCGCCGATGCGCTCGATGATGTATGGGATCTGCCGGTCCGCATCGTCGACGAGGCGCAGATCGGCCAGCGACGGACTGTGCGCGAGCGCGGCTGCATCGAGGCGAATGGCCGTCAGCCCCGGAGGGCCGTCGGGGACGGCTCGCAGGTAGCGGAACTGGGCGACGTCGATTCCCGCGCCGACCGCGGGCACCCCGTCCCCGGCCTCCGCGGGCGGCTCGGGCGTCGGCTCGGCTTCGGCGACCACGTCGCCCCACGCCGCCAGGGGCGGGGCCGCGCCGCGAACGCGGTCGCGCATCGCCTCGATGTCGTAGCGCGGTGCCCCGAGCGCCGGATCGCCGAAGCGTGCCGTGAGGCCGGCCCCGTCGACGCGCTCGAAGTAGATCCACGGCAGCGCCGGCATCTCCGCCCACACACTCTGCAGCTCGAGCGGGGGGTTGTCGCCGTCGTCCACCACGATCTCCAGCTCGGGTTCCCTCGGTGCGATGATGGCGACGTGGAGGTCCGCGGCCACCAGGTCGTCGCGGACGGCGCGCCGGAGCGTTCCGGCCCCGAGCTCGCGCGGTGCGAGCTCGGTCCCGGCGAGCTGGGGCTCGGTCACGCGCACGCCACGCAGCAGGTGATCACCGCCGCACTCGAACTCGAGGGCGCGAATCGGCAGCCCTGGGCCGGGCAGACGCAGGCGGAAGCGGCTCGTGCCCGGCTCGCTCGGACGGCGTTCGACGGCGAGCTGAAAGCGCGCCGGCGCCGGGGCTGCCGTCTCCTCCGCCAGCTCGGCGGTCGCGCCCGTGGGCGGAGGCACGCGTGCGCTGTTCCGATCGTCCCAGGTGACGCGGACGTAGCGCAGCGTCTGCGGCTCGAACGCGACCTCGGTGCGGCGAAGGCGCTCTGCCGGCAGATCGAAGAGCGTCGCCTCGGCGGCGAGGACGATCCAGCGCGCGCGGTCGCCGCTGCCCTCGACGCGTGCCCGCTTCATGAATGGCCCCGGGATGCCGGTCAGGCGCACGCGATCGATCGCCTGCGCGCTCGCGAGATCGACCTCGAACCCGCTCCACTCGTCGGTGCCGAGGATCGGGACGATCCGCCCGGTGGTCCATTGCGGGGTCGGCACGGGTTGCGCGACCACGAGGTAGGGCACCTCGGCCCCGTTGGCCGTGAACAGGCGCAGGTCCTCGAGCCCCCCGACCAGACGTCCGCCGCCATCGAAGCGCAGGGGTCGCGCGCCGGCGAGGAGCGGCACGTCGACGACGAGACCGTTCGCACCCGACTCGGCGGGCGTGATCGGGCGCGCATGACGGAAGCGCGGCGGCGCCGCGACCGTCGATGCCGCGACCGCGAGCGCGAGAACGACTGCGAGCCGGACGTTCATGACGCTTCCTCCTTGGGCACGAAGGCGAACCGCTGGAGCAGGATCGCCACCAGCGACAGACAGATGGCGAGCCCGACGAACGAGCCGACGCGATACAGTCCGCCGAGACGCCAGAGATCGTGCAGGAACGCCTTCACGATCGTGAGGACCAGGAGACCGAGCGCGGTGATGCGTGCGCCGTGGCTTTCGAGACGAATGCCGACGATCAGGAGCGCGATCGCGAACGCCGCCCAGCCGAGCGTGTACGTCAAGTCCTGCGCCAGGCTCGACGAGAAGAAGTTGAACGCGAGCGTCATGCCCTCGGAGTAGAAGTCGGCGATCTCGATGTTGAGCAGCAGGAAGAGAAGGATCGTCGCGCCGGCTGGAAGGAGCGTCGAGATCCGCGGCAGCCCCGCGACCACGCGGTCCTCGGTCGGCCGCAGGAGCCATGCCGCCGCGAAGAAGGCGACCGCCGACACGAGGTACGTGTAGAGATACCAGTTCCAGATGGCCGTGTCGGCGCGGGGGTAGTAGCTGAAGATCTCCCGGTTGAGCGCGAGCCGCACGAACACCGCCACCGCGAGGCCCGCCACCCACCAGCGGATCTGTGGGAAACGGATGCGCCGGTAGAGCGCTGCGAGGGCCGCGGTCTCGAGGGCCCACGCCACCGTGATCCATTGCCGCGAGAGCTGGAGCGGGATTGCTGCGGTCGCGAAGCCGAGCGCCGTCGCCGCGACCAGCGCCACGCGCCCGTCGGCTTCGAGGGGGATCGTTCGTTCGGCGAGCAGCTCGCGCAGCAGGAGGAGCGTCGCAGCCGCTTGCGCCACTGCGACGAAGCCGACCCACGACTCCCACCCGCCCACGATGAGGCATCGCCGCGCGAGCCCGAGGAACACGATGCCCGACAGCGTCGCCGCCAGATATGGGAATGCCGACGTTCCCGCCCGCCGCCGTACGAGCGACGCGTTGGCGACGAAGACGAGGTAGGGCGCCGCGGCGAACACGAAGCTCTCGAACCAGGTCTCGGGCTCGACGTGCCCGGCTACCCACAGGATGGACGCGAACGCGGTCGGCGCGACGCCGACCAGCGCGAGGATCCACCAGCCCATCCGCGCCGCGACGGTGAGCAGCGTGGCCAGCAGGACGACGTGCTGTCCCACCAGCCAGACGACGGTGGGCGCGCCGTCGGCTTCGGCCGCCAGTATCGCGATCACCTGCGCCAGAAGCACGGCGCCGACGGCCGCCTGCGCGAACGCCGCGACCGGCCCGCGCCGGCGCTCGGCGAGCGTGATCCAGATGAAGGCCAGCACGACCAGCCCATCGGACGCGGCGATCGCCACCAGCGGCCAGGGCGTCGTGTGCGCAACGACGCTCCACACGGTGACGACCAGCTGCGAAAGGACGATCGCCGCCAGGTGCGGCCGCCCGTCGCGCACCGCCAGCGCGGCCGTCGCGATCGCCAGGTCGAGCACCCCGAGCACGCCGAACAGCGGCCATGGCGGGATGGCGAGACCCGGCTGGACGGCAATGCGGACGAGGAACAGGTGCGCGACCAGCGCGAGCCCGATGCCGTAGACCGCCGTGTCGTCGCGTCGCGCCTCGTGCGTCGCCGTCCAGGCGTTGCTGGCGACCACCAGGAGGGCGAAACCCGCGACGACCACGAGCGCGGGCAGCAGAAGCGTCGCCGTCATCGCGGTCGCCCACCAGACGGCCAGAACCAGCCACGAGACGAGTACGCCCGCGACCCTCAGGATCCGCCACGGCCCCGACGCCACGACCGAGAGGAGCCCCAGGTTGAGGAGCGCGAGCAACGCGCCGATGCCGGCGAGGGCGACGCGCGCCACCGGGCCCGCCGCCAGGAAGAGCACGAGCGCCGTGCTCGCGAGCAGCACGAGGGCACTGGCCGGTCCGGGGTCGAGACGCTTCTTCGCCCGCGCCGCGAGGAGCGGCACCGCGATGTAGAAGAGACCAAAGGCTCCGAACACGAGAAGGCCTGCGTACAGCCGCTCGGGAGCCAGGTGCCTCGCGGACCACGCCGCCTGCGCGACGACGGCGAAGAACGCGGCGAGGAAGTGCAGCGCGCCGTGCTCGGTCGTGACGGCGACCGCCGCGACGAGCGCGAGCAGGCCCAGGAGTACGCCGAACAACAGGCCCGGGCTGGCGACGCTCGGCTCGTGGACGGCGAGGAACGGGAACACGAAGAGCAGGGCCGGCGCGACGAGCCGGCTCGCGTGCCCTTCGTCGCCGAGGGAACGCGCGAACCACGCGGCCACGGCGGGGGCTGCGAGATACAGCGCGACCGCGAGCGAGACCCAGACGAGCACCTGCGGCCAAGCGGCGGATGTGTACGACATCCCGCACCACACGGCGAACGCCGCGACCACGCCGGCCCCGCCGACCAGGTGCACGAGGGGCGGCCCGCGGAAGATGGCGACTGTGGCGAGCCCGGCGCCGATCAAGAGGACGAAACCGAAGAGGAGGCCGACGTGCGCGCCGTAGGCCGGCACGGCGGCGAGGTAGACCGCGAACAGAAGCGGCAGGATCGCCGCCGTGCGCGCCGTGTGTCCGAAGAGCGGATCGGTCTCCCCCTCGCGGCTCTCCGCCAGGAGCAAGGTCCCCATCTGCAGGACGGGGAAGACGAGGAAGATCGCCATCGCGAGCGAGAGCGACGAGCCGTGCAGGAACTTCAGCACCCACGCCCACTGGTAGACGACCGTCAGCACGGCGGAGACCGCCGTCAGCACGGCCCACCGCTTCTGGTGCGCCACCCACGCGAGACCGACGTTCAGGAGCAGGAGGTAGCTGAACAGGCTCACCGGCCGGTTCTCGCCGGTCGACAGCAGGGCCGGCGTGAGAAAACCACCGAGGAGTCCCAGGATCGCGATGAAGAGGGAGTTGCGGCGAATCGACAAGGCGACCGCGACGGCGGTCACGAGCGCCATCAGTACGAAGGTCGGGACCTGCGGGACGAGGTGCCAGCGCGCGTGCGCGGCGAAGAACGTCATGAAGAGGACGGCGATGCCCGCGGCGTCCATCGCGTTCGCCGTGACGGCGTAGCGCCGCGCCGCACGCATCTCGCACGCGACCAGGAGCCCCACGCCGACGGCGAGCCCGATCGCCATCTTCACCGAATCGGACAGCCAGCCGTGCTCGATCGAGTAGCGCAGGAAGAAGACGGCGGCGAGAACGAGCGCGACCCCGGCGATCCACGAGAACAGCTTCACGCCGACGAGCCCCTCCCAGTCGATCGACACCGGCGGCGTCGGCGGACGCCACGGCCGTCGTGGCGGGGGCGGCGGAGGCGGCGGAGGTGGCGTCGGCGTAGCGGTCTGCTCCGGACGCGGTGGCGGAGCGGGCCGCTCCGCTCCCGGCGGCGGGAAGGTCGGCGCCCCGACGGGCGGTGGCGGCGGGACCGGCGGCGGCGCGGGCACGCGCGGCGGCGGCGGCATCGACGGCGCGGCAGACGGCGTTGGCTGCGGAGCCGGACGGACCGGCGCCGGCTCGGCCTTCGGCGCGGGCTCCACGGGGGCACCCGCCTTCGCCGGCGCCCCGCCCTTCTCGAGCATGACGACGCGGAGGGCGAGTTCGTGCAGGGCCCTCGTCTTCCGCTCGTCCTCCTCCTGCAGTTGCTGGAGACGCTTCAGCGCGCGGACGGCGACCACGAGTGCCGCGAAGGCGACGATCCCTACGAGGGCCATCCCCATCCCCCCCTGCTTCCGGCCCCGGGTCGGTCCGTCCCGGGCGTCAGTGACCCGACAGCGGGCATCACGCACCGATCGATGCTCGGGACGAAATGACACGCGCGGGTGTCCCCCGCAAGCCGGGGCGATGGCCGGGCCGTGCGCTTGCCAACCGCAGGCGGCGCGGGCTAGAGGCCCGCACAGGACGCGGCGCGATGATCCGCAACATCCTGGTTGCGCTGGACGGCTCGCAGCACGCCGACGGTGCGCTCGAGTACGCGCTCTGGCTTGCCGGCCGGCTGCAGGCCCGTCTCATTGGCCTCCACGTCGTCGACATCGTCTCGATCGAGGGCTCGTTCCTGCACGACGTGTCGGGCTCGCTCGGCTTCGAGCCCTACCTCGACTTCTCGTCGAAGATGCGCGACGCCCTGCACGAGCGGGGCCGTACCCTGCTCGACGTGTTTCGCGCCCGCTGCACCGAGCGCGGCATTCCCTGCGACACCGTCCTGCCGCTCGGCGTGGTCGCGAACGAGATCTGCGATCAGGCGCGTACGGCCGACCTGGTGGTGGTCGGACACCGCGGCGTGAACGAGCAGTTCTCGACCGGGCTCCTCGGCGGCACGACCGAGTCGGTCGCGCGCAAGGCGCCGAAGCCGGTGCTCGTGTGCCCCGCCGCCTTCCAGCAGGTGACGCGTCCCCTGCTCGCCTACGACGGCTCGCAACGCGCGGCCGCCGCCATGCACACCGCCGCCGAGGTGGTGAGCGCGCTCGCGCTTCCGCTGACGGTGATCCACGTCGGACGCGACGGCGGCGACGACGACAAGGTGCTCGACGAGGCGCGGCGCTATCTCGCTGCGTACGACCTGCAGGTCACGTACAAGGCCCTCTCGGGACCGCCGCACCAGCGCATCGTCGACGTGCTGCGCGACGGGGGCTACGACCTCCTCTTCATCGGCGCCTACGGACACTCGCGCATCATCGAGATGGTCCTCGGCAGCACGACGGAATACGTGCTGCGCAACAGCCCGGCCCCGGTCTTCCTCACGCGCTGAGGCGCTCGGTGATCAGCGGGCGTGGTCGCCGGCGTCCGGCGGCGGCGGGGGAACGGCGTCGTCCGACGGGGGCGTGCTGCCGTTGCTGCGCAGGCGTCCGACGCGCGCCTCGAGCGCCTGGATCGTGCGCTCGATGCGGCGCATCTCCTGCCGGAACGTCGGGTGCGAGGTGACCGCTTCGACCGAGCGGCGCACCACGTCGTCGACGCGGTGCTGCAGCTCGCCCAGACGATCCGAGACGTTCGTCAGCTCCTGGACGCGCGAGCGCGCGCGCTCGGGCGCCGTGCGGATGGCTTCCATGCCCCGATCGACCGTCGCCGCGATCCCCTGGAGCGCCGCCTCACCATGCTGGATCAGGTTGCGCAGGAGGGGCAACGACAGGAAGCCGTTCTTCTTGCGTTCCTCTTCGAGGATGATCTGCGCGAACGTGACCGCCGTCAGATCCTCGCCGGACTCGTTCTCGACGATCTTCACCTCCTCGCCGGCCTTCACCCAGCGGGAGATCTCGTCGAGAGTGACGTAACGGCTCTCGCTCGTGTCGTACAGCTTGCGGTTGCTGTACCGCTTCACGAGACGTGGCATATGAGTGGCAGCTACCATTGGTCGGCCCTGGCGATCAATACCGGTGAAATTGACCGGCCGGTCGGGTGGGGCTATGCGCCGGCGACGCATGGAGCGCTTCGTCGCCGCCGTCGTGCAGATGTCGTCCGGCGACGACCGCGCGGCGAACGTTCGGCGCGCCAGCGCGCTCGTCCGCGCCGCGGCGGAACGCGGCGCCCGCCTCGTCGTCCTTCCCGAGGTGTTCGCCTGGCGCGGGACGGATGCGAACGACCCGAGCGCGGCCGAGACGGTGCCCGGACCCACCACCGCGACGTTGTCGGCGCTCGCGCGCGAGCTCGGAATCTTCCTCTGCATGGGATCGATCCTCGAAGCGGTCGCGGGCGAGACGCGCCGCTACAACACGAGCTGCGTCGTCGATTCCTCGGGCACGATCGTCGCGACCTACCGCAAGATGCACCTCTTCGACGTGGAGCTGCCGGGGCGTGTGGCGGTACGCGAGTCGGCGACGCGTCTGGCGGGCGACGCGCCCGTCGTGGTGTCCACCGCGATCGCGACGCTCGGGTGTTCGATCTGCTACGACTTGCGCTTTCCGGAGCTGTATCGCCGGCTTGCACGCGACGGCGCCGAGGTCCTGCTGGTGCCGTCGGCCTTCACGAGGCCGACCGGGGCGGCACACTGGGACGTGCTCTGCCGGGCGCGCGCGATCGAAAACCAGTGCTACCTGCTCGCCGCGAACCAGACCGGTCGGAGCCCGCACGGGCACGACGACCATGGCAACTCGATGATCGTCGACCCCTGGGGCGCCGTGCTCGCCCGCGCCGGCGACGGCGAGGGCATCGCCACCGCCGAGCTCGACGGCGCCCACCTCGCGCGCATCCGGCAGGAGCTACCGGCCCTGGCGCACCGCCGGCTCCCGCCGGCCTAGCCTGCGAGCAGCATCGTCTCGACGGCGAGGATGAGTCCGCAGAGGTAGGTCCCCACCGCCCCCACCGCCCGCAGGGGCTGCGGCTTCGCCAGGGTAGGCGACATGATCATGCCTGCCGCATGCAGCACCCGTGACAGGGCCGTGATGACGAAGACCCACCCGAGCCACGGGCCGGGCTCCCGCGAGCCGACGAAGAGGATCAGGATCGCGAGCATCGGATTGAACTCGGCCGCGTTCCCGTGCGCGCGGATCATCTTGTAGAGGCGATCCGCCGGATCGGGATTGAAGCCGATCACGGTGTTGGTCGCGCCGCGCGCCAGCGACACCGCGATCCCGAGACCGAACACCAACAGGCCCAGAATTCCCGCACACATCGCTGCCAGGTACATCGTCCTCCCCCCTCCTTCTGGATCACGTCCGGCGGCGGCGCTGGATTGCGCCCCGCGCCATGTCCGTGACGATGTCGTTCGCTGCCCGCACCGGATCGGACGCCTCCAGCACCGGCCGCGACACCACGACGTGGTCCGCACCGGCGGCGATCGCGTCGGCCGGCGTCATCACACGCTTCTGATCATTGACGTCCGCACCCGCCGGGCGCACGCCCGGCGTGACGACGAGGAACTTCGGCCCGCACGCGCGCCGAACGGCGGCGATCTCGCGCGGCGACGCGACGACGCCGTCAAGGCCCGCGCGCTGCGCGAGCCGCGCCAGGCGCACGACCTGGGCCTCGACCCGGCTCGCGATCCCGACCTGGCGGAGGTCGCGGTCGGCGAGGCTCGTCAGCACCGTCACGGCGACGATCTGCGGTCGCGGCAGGCCCTCGGCGCGACAGACGCGCGTCACCGCCGCCGCCGTCGCCTCCATCATGGCGAGGCCGCCGCTCGCGTGCACGTTGAACAGCCGGACACCGAGCCGCGCCGCTTCCACACCGGCCGCCGCGACGGTGTTCGGGATGTCGTGGAACTTGAGGTCCAGGAAGACGTCGGCGCCCGAGGCCTGCACCATGCGCACGACGTCCGGTCCGCCATGCACGAAGAGCTGCTTGCCGACCTTGTAGTAGCGGACCGCCTCGCCGAGGCGGCGAATCGTCCGTGCGGCGGCACGGGCCGAGTCGACGTCGAGACCGACGATCAGGCGGTCGCGGATGCGCGCGTCAGCGGGCGCCGACGAGCTCCACGACCCGCTTGGCGATCTCGCCAACCGGCACCTCCTGCGCTTCCTTCGCCGCGCGGGGCTTCAGCTCCACACATCCCTTCTGCAGCGCACGCGGGCCGATCGTGACGCGCGCGGGAACCCCAATCAAGTCGGCGTCCTTGAACTTGGGACCGGGCCGCTCCTCCCGGTCGTCGAGGACCGTGTCGACGCCGGCGGCTTCGAGCTCGGTCGCAATGCGCTCGGCGGTCTCGCGCAGCGTGGCGTCGGTGACGTTCACCGGGATCACGTGCGCGCCGAACGGAGCCAGCGGTGCGGGCCAGACGATGCCCGCGTCGTCGTGGTGCTGCTCGATCGCAGCGGCGACGGTGCGCGTGATGCCGATGCCGTAGCAGCCGGTCACGATCGGCCGCTCGACGCCGTCGGCACCGAGGTACATCGCCTTCATCGGCTCGGTGTAGACGGTGCCGTTGTAGAAGACCTGGCCGACCTCGATGCCGCGATGAGCGCCGAACGTCCCGCGCCCGCAGCGCGGGCACGGGTCGCCGGCGACGGCCTGCCGGAGATCCGCGAACGTGACGCCGGAGAGATCGCGCTCCTGGTCGATGCCGGTCGTGTGATGGTCGGCCTGGTTCGCGCCGGAGACCATGCCGCGCGCGCCGCGCAGCGAGGCGTCGGCGACGATGCGCGCCGAGAGCCCGACCGGTCCCGCGAAGCCCACCGGCGCACCCGTCGTGCGCGTGACGGCGGCCTCGTCGGCGAGCGTGACCGCCTCGCCGCCGAGCGCGGCCTTCACCTTCGTCTCCGACGCCTGGTGATCGCCGCGCACCAGCACGACGACGACGTCGCCCGCGGCCGTCTGGTACACGAGCGTCTTGATGAAGCGCTCGGCCGGCATGCCGAGGAACGCGCTCACCTCTTCGACGGTCCGTTTTCCAGGCGTCGCCACGCGCTCGAGCGCGCCGCCACTCGCGGTGGGTGGCGGCACCGCGCGTACCTCGGCCTTCTCGACGTTCGCGGCGTAGCCGCAGGCGTCGCAGGCGACGATCGCGTCCTCGCCCGAGGCCGCGAGCACCTGGAACTCGTGCGACATGTCGCCGCCGATCGTCCCGGTGTCGGCCTCGACGGCGCGGAACGTGAGCCCGCAGCGCTCGAAGATCCGCGTGTAGGTGTCGTACATCAGGCGATACTCGCGCTCCGCGTCGGCCCGGTCGACGTGGAACGAGTACGCGTCCTTCATGATGAACTCGCGCCCGCGCATGAGGCCGAAGCGCGGGCGCACCTCGTCGCGGAACTTCACCTGGATCTGGTAGAGGTTCTTCGGCAGGTCGCGGTACGAACGGATCTCGCGCCGGATGAGGTCGGTCACCACCTCCTCGTGCGTCGGCCCGAAGCAGAAATCGCGATCGTAGCGGTCCTTCAGTCGGAGAAGCTCACGCCCGTACTTGTCCCAGCGCCCGCTCTCCTGCCAGAGCTCGGCCGGGATGACGGTCGGCATCAGGATCTCCTGCGCGCCCGCGCGATCCATCTCCTCGCGGACGATCCGCTCGACGCGATGCACGGCACGCACGCCGAGCGGCAGCAGATCGTAGATGCCGCGTGCGACCTGCCGGATCATGCCGGCGCGCACGAGGAGCTTGTGGCTCACGACCTCCGCGTCGGCAGGATCCTCGCGGAGCGTCGGCGCCAGATAGGAGGAGAGTCGTCTCACGGCCGGCCGGTGATAGCCTGCGGCGCCCGTCGCCGCCAGTGTTCAGCCCGCGGCCGGCTTGTGCGCCTCGTCCTGGCACTGGAGCATGAGGCCGCCGTGGCTCCACGCCGCGCCCGACGCCATCGCCATCGCGACGAAGATGACCTCGGCGAGCTCCTTCTCCGACGCGCCGGCCTGCTCGGCCTTCTGCACGTGCGCGTCGATGCACCAGGGGCACTGCGTGATGTGCGCGATGCCGAGCGCGATCAGCTCCTTCGTCTTCGCGTCGAGCGCGCCGGCCTCGAACGCCTTGCGGTCGAAATCGAGCCAGGACCGGTACACCTCGGGCGCGAGCTCGCGCATGCGCTTGAACTGCCGCTTGACGTCGACGCCGTGGAACACCATGGGATTCTCCTTTCGCCGCGTCCGTCCTATCTCACTTGGGCGGCGAGCGGTATGCTGCGTCGATGCCGACGATCGTCGTCCACGGGGGCGCCGGCGAGGACTCGCCCGGCGAACGCGCGGCGCGCTCCGCCGGCGTCGAGCGTGCCGCCGACGTCGGGGCGGCCGCGCTCGCACGCGGCGGGACGGCGCTCGAGGCGACCGTCGAGGCCGTCGCCGTGCTCGAGGACGATCCGCTCTTCAACGCGGGCCTCGGCTCGGTGCTGACCCAGGAGGGCACGGTCGAGATGGACGCCTCGGTGATGGAAGGCGCGCTCCTCGGCGCCGGGGCCGTCGCGGCCGCGCGCGACGTCGCGAATCCCATCCGCGTCGCCCTTGCGGTCCTGCGCGAGGGAAGGGAGGTGCTGCTGGTCGGGGACCCGGTTCGCGCCCTCGCGGAGCGGCACGGCGTCCGCATCGTAGCGCCGAACGCCCTGGTGACGCCGGAGGCCCTCGCGCGGTGGCGACGCCGCCAGTCGCCCGGAGGGAATACGGTCGGTGCCGTGGCAGTCGACGCCCACGGTCACGTTGCGGCGGCGACGTCGACGGGCGGGGTCGCCGGCAAGCGCAGCGGCCGCGTCGGCGACAGCGCCGTCATCGGCGCGGGCACCTACGCAGACGACGCCACCGGCGCCGTGTCGGCGACCGGACCCGGCGAGGCCATCATCCGGCTGGGCCTGGCGCGCGTCGCACTCGCCCACGTCGCGGCAGGAATGACGCCGGCCGACGCCTCGGCCCGTGCGCTCGCCCTGCTGCACGAGCGGACCGGTGCCGAGGCGGGGCTCATCGCAGTCGCGCGAGACGGCACGCCCGGCGTCGCCTTCACCACCGCCGGGATGCCGGCCGCCGTGCGGCGGTCGTGAGCGCTCAGGCCGAGAAGAGGTAGCCGTCCTCGAGGCGCAGCACGCGGTCGGCGATCTCCGTGACGCGCGGATCGTGCGTCACGACGACGAGCCCGGCGCCGGCGCCCGTCGCGAGCGCCCACAGTTCGCGGACCACCTGCGCGCCGCTGGCCGAGTCGAGGTGCGCCGTCGGCTCGTCGGCGAACACGACGCGGGGTTGCAGCGCGACCGCGCGCGCGACGGCGACCCGCTGGCGCTCGCCGGGCGAGAGCGCGGCGGGATAGTGGTCGCCGCGACCCCCGAGCCCGAGCCGTTCGAGCAGCTCTTCGGAGGTCTTGAGCGCCTCGGGCTTCGGGATGCCCGCCGCGTAGAGCACGAGCGCCACGTTCTGGCGCGCGCTGAAGTGCTCGAGGAGGAGGCCGCGCTGAAAGACGAAGCCGATCTTGTTGAGACGCGTCGCCTGCCGGACCGATTCCGGCGCCGACGCGATGTCGACGCCGTCGAGCCACATCTCGCCGTGATCGGGTCGCAGGAGGGCGCCCAGCATCGAGAGGAGCGTCGTCTTTCCCGATCCCGACGGACCCGTGACGACGATCGTCTCGCCGCTCTCGATGTTGATCGACGCGTCGACGACGGCGCGGATGGGCGCCGGGCCGCCCGCATCCCAGGTCTTCGCAAGGCGCACCGCGCGCAGCAGCTCAGACACGGAACACCAGCGCCGGATCGATGCGGGCGACGACGCGAGCCGGAATGCTCGACGCAATCGCCCCCACGACGACCGCCCCGCCCGCGACGCCGAGCGTGAGCCACGTCGGCATGGTGGTCACGAAGCGCGGCTCCAGCATGCTGACGGTGGCCGAGACGAGCCAGCCGACGAGCAAGCCCGCGCCGACGCCGACACCGGTCGCGATACCGCCCTGCGCGAACGCCGCGCCCAGCACGGCGCGGTCCGGCAGGCCGAGCGCCTTCATGAGCCCGTACTCTTCGCGACGCTCCATCGTGACGTTGTAGAGGGTGAGGGCCACCACCATCCCGCCGACCGCGCACGCGATGCCGACCACGATGGCGATGAGCGGCAGCACGATCTGGCGCGTCAGCGCCTGGTTCGCGGAGCGGAACGCCTCGCGCGTCATCGCGTGCATCCCGTCTTCCTGGTTGATCCGGGCGATCACCTCGTCGACGCCCAGCTCCGGCCCGACGTGGACGAAGACGTAGCTCGGCTCCTGGATGCCGCCCAGGACGAGCGTCCCGCGCTGCACGAACGCGTAGGTCCCGAGGACGGCGTTGCCGCCCGACGAGATGCCGACGATCTTCAGGTTCGCGACGCCGACCTTCAAGACGTCGCCGATCGTCACGCGGAGGTCGTGGGCCAGCACCTCGTCGATGACGATCTCGTCGAACTCGGGCCGCGCCTTCCCCGCCACCATGCGCACGGGCATGCCGAACTCGGCGCGCCGGCCGACGCCGACGAGATAGACGAGCGCTTGGCGGTCGTTGCGCTCGAGCCACGCGAGTCGGCCGTAGAGCTCGTACGCGCGGGCGACGCCCGGCAGCTTCCGCAGCCCCTCGGCCGCGTCCTTCGAGAGGTGCGACGACGAATGCAGCATGGTCGCCGAGCCCCCCGACTCCGCGACCACGATCTCGCCCGGCAGCGAGCGAGGGTAGCGGATCATGGCTTCGAGGAGCCCCAGATAGAGCCCGCCCGCGACGAAGACCAGCATCACCGCGGACGCGACCGCCCCCATTGCAGCGACGAAGCGTCCCGGCTGCCGGCGAACGGTCTGCCAGGCGAGCTCGAGCACCGATCCGCTCCGGCCGACTACTGCTTGGCGAGCTTGATGGTGGTCTTCGCGGTCTTGCCCGGCAGCTTGATCTTCATTTTCGCCGCGAAGTTCGGCGTCTTGTACTTCGCCGTTGCGGTCCACGTCGGTCCGCCGCCACCGCAGGTCCCGATGCCCCGGCCCGTCACCTTCTTCTTCCCCTTGTTCTTCACGGTGACGGTGCCGAAGGTCGCATCCTGGCGCGTGAAGCTGAGCGTCGCGTCGGTGAAGTCGACGCCCTTCACGAGGGTCAGCGTGGTCGGCATCACGGTGCACTGGCCGAAGACCCCGCCCGTCGCGCTGTACATGATGACCAGCGTGTTCGCGTCGGGCGCCGTGATCGTGGCGTTGACCGTGCCGGTCGGGTGCGGGTTGAACGACTTGTTCTCCCACGTCCCCGCCCAGTTCCCCACCAGCGTCGCAGGGTCGGTCGCCGCACGCGCGGCCCCGGCGACGAGCCCGATTCCGACTACCACCACCAACCAGGCACGCACCATCATGAGACCCGGCTACCACTCCTTGTGGGAGCGATCAATGGCGTTCGCGCGCGCTGGCGCTCGAGCACGCGATCGACGAGGCGGACGAGCCGATCACCCGGCGTCGCGATACGGCAGCGAGCACCGCCGTGCACGAGCCCGACCACCCGTCCGAGCAGGTCGACGAGCGGCGCGCCCGAATCGCCGGGCGTCCCGTCGATGCTGGTGAAGAGCGCGTTCGGCAGGTGGGGCAACGACGGGCACTCGCCGACCCGATCGAGGCGCGCCGCCTGCCACCGCGGTCGCGCCGGATTGCCGTGGAAGTAGAGCACCGTGCCCGCGATCGGAATCCGCCGCACGATGCCGAGCGGCGTCACGGCCGCCGGCTCGTCGAGCACGAGTACCACCTGGTCGGCGACGTCGTCCTCGGCGACGACCACTGCCTGTCGCTCCGCCCCTGCCACGCGCACCCGGAGCGACTTCCCTTCCTCGACGCAGTGCTTCGCGGTCGCGATCAGCCAGGGACTCTCGACCACCGCGCCGGTGCAGCGTGCCGGCAGCACCTCGACCGTCGCGGCGCCGAGCGCGTCGCGCACCTGGCGTGGCACCGGCGGCGGGTTCGCGTACGCCGTGGCCGCGGCGAGGACGAGGGCGCAGCGCACGAGCCGTCGCATGGTCCTACGCGCGCGTCCCGAGCCACCGCTCGAGCCCGGGCTGCGCGCGCGTCCGCAGGCCGGCGTTCAAGCGGAACACTTCGAGCGCCTGCTTGATCGCCCGCGCCGCCTCCGGCAGCGGATGCTTCTTGAAGAAGTCCCGCACCTCGCGCGCGTAGCGCGCTTCGCGTAGGGCCGGGGTCGCGTCGACCAGACGCGCCAGCATGAGCGGGGGAAGGCGCTTGCGGAGCGGCGTCCATTTGCGGGTGAGGAACGTCCACGCCTGGCGCTGGCCAGCCGGGTTCGCGAGCATGCGCATCAGGATGAACGCGACGTCCTGCGTGGGGATGTCTGGTGTCAGGGTGGCGGCGAGCGTGTCGGCGATCGCCTCCCCGTTCCGGAAGCTCGCGAGGGCGAGCAGGAAGCGCCGCCGCTCCTGCGGCGTGCGCGCCTCGGCGACGACCTCGCGGTAGCGCCGGTAGCGCCCGGCGCTCCCCATGCGTGCCGCCAGGTGCACGACCGGGTCGGCGAGATTCGGCTCGAGCGCGCCGCGATCGACGAGGTAGCGCTCGAGGCGCCGGCTCGCCTCGTTCATGACCCCGGGCGTCTCGGCAACGCCGCCCACGATGCGCAGCAGCGCCGCGCGACGCAGGCGAACGTCGTCGCTCTCGCCTGGGGCGGCGTGCCAGCCGAGTCGTTCGAATGCAGGCAGGAAGCGGCGCGCGATCCAGCTCCGCAGCGCCGCCTGGGCCGGCGTGCCGTCGCCTGCGATCTGCTCGTCGACGAATCCGAGCGGACCCGCGATGCCGTCGAGGACGTCGTAGTCGGTCTCGTCGCCGAGCGCGTCGACGACGTCGAGGTAGCTCTCGATCGTCGCCTTGGCGGCGCGCACGAGCGCCCACTGGTCGCCGACGAGCGCGAGCCGCTCGACCGCCGTCAGCGCGCCGAGATGCGTGACCAGCGCCGTGCGCGTCCCGACGTCGTGCAGGACGCGGTAGAAGCCGCCGGCGGCGGCGTTGCCGTAGATCCACTCGGGCTTCGTCGCGCCCAGCGGCAGCGGTTGCGCGGCCCTCTCGACGAGCGTGCGCTCGACCCGTCCGCCCGGGAGCTTCGCGACGAGCGGCACCGGCCAGCGCGTGCGGCGCTTCGCGGCCGGCACGGCGGGATCGGCGAAGAAGCGCTCCTGGCGAACCTTCACGCCGTCCTTCCCGGACGCGTCGATTGCGATCAGCGGGAAGCCCGGCTGCGCGATCCACGCCTGGGCGACGCGCGTCACCTCTTTCCCAGACGCCTCTTCGAGCGCGCGCCACAGATCGGACGCGACGGCGTTCCCCTCGCGATGGCGCTGCATGTAGATGCGAACGCCGGCGCGAAAGGTGTCCGCCCCGAGGTAGTGCTCGATCATGCGCACGACGGCGGCGCCCTTCTCGTACGTGATGAGGTCGAAGTTCTCGGTCGCCTCGGCGACCGAGTGGACCGGCGCGTAGATGGGATGCGTGTTCGCGAGCGCGTCGAGCCCGAGCGCGCCGGCGCGATCGTGCTCGAAGCCCTGCCACATGCGCCACTCCGGCTTCCAGGCGTCGACCACGCGATAGGCCATCCAGGTAGCGAACGCCTCGTTCAGCCACAGGTCGTCCCACCACGCCATGGTGACGAGGTCGCCGTACCACATGTGCGCGAGCTCGTGCGCAATCACTTCTGCGGCGCGCTTGCGCTCGGCGATGGACACGGTTGCGGGATCGAGGAGGAGGAGCGTCTCGCGGAAGAAGACGGCGCCCGCGTTCTCCATCGCGCCCGCCTCGAAGTCGGGCACCGCGATCAAGTCGAGCTTCGTGTAGGGGTACGGGATGCCGAAGTACTCCTCCAGCCGGCGCAGCGCTTCGACGCCCGCCTCGAGCCCGAAATCCGCGAGATGCGCCTTGCCGGGCACGTGCCAGACGCGCACCGGCGTCGATCCGCACTGCCGCGGCGCCGTCGCCTCGAGCGGGCCCACGGCGAGCGCGAGCAGGTACGACGAGAGCGGCGGTGTCGGCACGAAACGCACGGTGCGCCGCCCGTCGCCGGCGGGCTCCTCCCGCTCGACGGGCGCGTTCGCGACCACGGCGTCGCCGGCGCGCGCCGTGACGGCGACGCGCCAGCGCGCCTTCATCGCGGGCTCGTCGAAGCAGGGCAGCACGCGGCGTGCATCCGCCGTCTCGAGCTGCGTGAAGGCGTACGGTCGGCCGTTCGCGGACGCGGCATAGAGGCCGCGCAGGTGCTGGTTCAGCTTGCCGTGGTAGGCGAGCGTCACGGCGACGTCACCGGCCGGCAGCGGCTTCGCGAAGCGCAGCGTCGCGGTTTCGTCGTGCGGCTGGAGGCTCGTCTTGGCCGCGACCTCGGTGCCGTTCGCCCGCGCCGCGGCGCGCGTGATCGCGAGGTCGGCGGCGTGGAGCGTGATCTCCTTGCGCGCCTTCGCGAGCCCGAGCGCGATCGTCACCTCACCCGTGAAGGTTCCGGCATCCAGGTCCGGCGTCACGTGCAGGTCGTACTCGCGGGGCCGGACGTCGGGCGCGAGACGGAAGCGGGAAGGACGGGAAGCCTTGGTCGGCATGGCGGTCGGTCTAGCGGCGAGGGGACGGCGGCGCAACGGAGTGCGGCTTCGTCCATGCGCGGCGGGGCGGGTGCCCGGGGGTGCAGCGCCGAGCGATTATCGGGGAGCGAACGCTGCACCCCCGGGCACCCGCCCCGCCGAGTCGATTCACGATCCGCAGCCGCCGCATCGTGCCTCGCCACCAACTTGTTGTACGGTGGCTGGGGTGCGCGCCGCTTGGGCGATTGTCGTCGTGTCTGTCCTGGGGCTCGCCTTCGCTGTGGTCGGGCCGGACCTCTTCCCCGCGCCGGGCGGCAGCAGCCTGGCGCTCGCCGCTGGTGATCACGTCGTCGCATTCGAACACCAGGGGCGGCGGCGATCGTATCTGGTTCACGTTCCGCCGGCCGTCTCGAGCGGTGCGGCGCTTCCCGTCGTGCTCGACTTCCACGGTGCGTGGCGCTCCGGCTGGGGCCAGCGCGCGTGGTCGCGCTTCGATCGCCTCTCCGACGCGGAAGGCTTCCTCGCCGTCGAGCCGCAGGGGACGGGACCGCTCCCCGGCGTCGGGCGGACCTGGAACGCGAGCGGGTGCTGCGGCTACGCGCGCGCGCACGAGGTGGACGACGTCGGCTTCGTGGTCACGCTCCTCGAGGATCTCGCGCGGCGCGTCCCCGTCGACCACACCCGTGTCTACGCGACCGGTCTCTCGAACGGCGGCATGATGGCGCATCGGCTCGCGGCCGATGCGCCCGAGCGCTTCGCAGCCGTCGCGTCGGTCGCGGGACCGTTCATGGAGACGGGCTTCGCGTCCGACCGCCCCACCCCCGTCATGCACATCCACAGTCGTAGCGACGAGCGCGTGCCGTTCGGGGGCGGCGCGGGATCGAGCTTCCCGCCGCTCGGCAACGACCCCTACCCGCCCGTGGCTGCCACGATCGGTACGTGGGTCGAGCACGACGGCTGCCCGCGGACGCCGAGCGAGGACCCGGCGCGCGAGGACGCGAGCCATCACAGGGCCGTCCGCAGCACGTACGGCCCGTGCCGCGACGGTACGGAGGTCGTGCTGTGGACGCTCACCGGACCCGGGCACGTGTGGCCCGGCGCCCCGAGCACGTGGCGGAGCCTGCTGCTCGGCCCCGCCACCAGCGTGATCGACGCGTCGGAGGAGATGTGGCGGTTCTTCCGGCGCTTCAGCCGTCCCGACGCCCCGCCGCTCGCGGGGTGACGCGCTGGGAGGCGTTCTAGGGGGCAGGGATGAAGAGGAGCACCGGAAGTTCGTGAGTGTTCTCGTTCGCAACGCAGCCGGTGCCGCCTTCATCCATGGCGCCGCAATGTCCGCGACGGCGGTGATGACCGCCACTAGCGATGCGGGCGTACATCGTTGGGTCCACCGCAGCCAGGTGATAAATTGGAGTCTCTGTGCTGATCGGATACTTCGACGAGAGCGAAAGGCACGTCGGACGTCGGCTCTTTGCGGTGGGCGGCTACTTCGCGTTGGACGATGACTGGCCAGCGATCGAGCGTGCGTGGCAAGAGGCGCTGTCGTCCGCCGGGGTCACGCGCTTCCACATGAAGGACTTCGCCCACTTCCGGGGCGAGTTCGCTGGTTGGTCGGAATCGCAGCGTCGCCAGCTCATCAACTCCTTCGCCACGATCATCGGTTCTGACGTGCTCGCGAGTGTTGTCGGTGTCGTCGAACTCGATCCCTTTGAGCGGTCATTCCGCCCAGCGCTGCCGCCCGGCCATCCGTACTGCGAGCCGTACCTTCTGTGCCTGCAGATTTGCATGGAGCGAGCGTACCACTGGCTCGCTCGTCCGCCCGTGCCCGAGGATGAACGCTTCTACTTCGTCTGCGAGGAACGCCCAAAGGTCAAGACGGCGGCTATTGACCACTTCCATGCGGTGGCGCGGCACAATCCATGGGGGACGCGCTTCGCGGGGATCACGTTCGCGCCGAAGGCAGACTGCGTCCCCCTTCAGATGGCGGACCTCGTTGTCTACGAGGCGGGCAAGGAAGCGGCGAACATGCTCGCGGGCCGCCCCTCCGCCGAGCGGAAGTCGCTCACGCTACTCCGAAACGCATGCCTGTCCGAATGCGCGTACTTCGACGGGGAAGCGTTGGCCGGCTTCCTGGCGAAACTTCGCGTCGAGGGGAAAGTGCCTACCGCCCCATCGGTGTGATCCAAGGGCGCCCCACCGCTCAGTCCGCCGAAAGGGCACTCGGACCTTCGCTGACTCTAGACGCTTGAACGCGCCGCTCGCGGCGATCCCGCGGCCGCCGTCGTAAGCCCGAGCGAGATGCGGACGGCGTCGCGAGCCGCGTGCGGGCGCGCGAGCCGCGCGACCGCCTCGCGCATGCGGCCGAGACGCGCGGCGTCGTCGAGCAGGCGGTCCAGCTTATAGGCGAGCACCGGCAGGTTGTTGCAGCGGATCGCCGCGCCCTCCTCGAGCAGGTGGTCCGAGTTCCGTTCCTCCTGGCCCGGGATCGGATTCACGATGAGGATGATGAGGCCCTTCGCCAGCGCTTCCGACGTCGTGAGACCGCCGGGCTTGCCGACCAGCACGTCGGACGCCGACATGTACGCGTCCATCTCGGTCGTGTAGCCGATCGGATGGAGCAGCCCGGGGCGACAACGTGGATCGGCGGCGAGCGCTTCCATGCGCGCCTTCAGCTCGGCGTTGCGACCGCAGATGGCGACGATCTGCGCCGGATGGTCGAGGCGGAAGAGCGTCGTCACGATGTGCTCGATCGGGCCGACGCCGAAGCCCCCCGCCGAGAGCAGGATCGTCGTCTTGCTCGTCGCGAGGCCGAGCTGCTTCCGGATCGCGACCTTGTCCTTCGCCTCGGCGAACAGCGGATCGATCGGGATCCCGGTCGTGGACACCTTTTCGGCCGGAATGCCGAGCCGGATCATGTGCTCGCGCGTCTCGTCGAGCGCCACGAAGTAATGCTCGTAGTGATGGCAGAGCCACATGGCGTGCACGTCGAAGTCGGTGACGACGATCGTCTGCGGGCAGGCGAGACGGTGCTTCGCCTTCATCCACGACACCATCTCGGCGGGCAGGAAGTGCGTGCACACGATGAGGTCGGGCTGCTCGCGCTCGAGCATGCGGACGAACGGGCGGGTGTTGAGCTTGTCCCACGCGAGCCGCCGCCGCTCCTTCTCCCACGGGCTGTCGAGCGCGTCGTAGAGCCAGCCGAGGACCTCGGGCGCCCGGTCGACCATCTCGATGTAGGTCTTCGAATAGAGCGTGCGGAAGACCTTGTTCGTGAACTCGAGCGCGTCGACGTGGCGGATCTCCTTCACGGCGCCCGACTGCTGGAAGGCGCGCTCGAGCGCCTGCGCCGCGCGCACGTGCCCGGCCCCGGCCGAGGCGGAGAGGATCAGGACCTTGTTCGCCATCGGGCTCTCCGTGTAGCACGAGGGGGATGCCCCGCACGACGCGCGCGATCGTCCAGACCGGGCCGCGCCAGCTCGAGCTGCGCGAGCTGCCGCTGCCGGAGATCGACGACGAGAGCGCGCTCCTGCGCATCGAGGCGTGCGGCATCTGCGGCAGCGACGCCGAGCAGTACACGGGCACGATCCCCGTCCAGTATCCGGTCGTACCCGGCCACGAGCCGCTCGGCGTGATCGAGCGCATCGGCGATCGCGCGGCCAAGCGTTGGGGGGTCGACGTCGGCGATCGCGTCGCGGTCGAAACGCCCATCCCGTGCGGGCGGTGCCGCGCGTGCGTCGCGGGGCGCTACAACCTCTGTCGCGGTCGCGGCGGCATGTTCGCGCACGGCTACGTGCCGGTGACGCACCCGCCCGGCGTGTGGGGCGCGTACGCGGACGTCATGTACCTCGATCCGTTCTCGCTCGTGCACAAGATGCGGAAGGATCTCCCCGCCACGACCGCGGTCATGTTCAACCCGCTCGGCGCAGGATTCCGCTGGGCGGTCGAGCTGCCCGACACGGGCCCGGGCGACACGGTCCTCGTGCTCGGCCCGGGCCAGCGCGGCCTCGCGAGCGTCGTTGCGGCGCGCGCGGCGGGCGCCGACACGATCATCGTGACGGGCCTCACGCGCGACGCCGCGAAGCTCGCCCTCGCGCGTGAGCTCGGCGCCGACCACGTGATCGACGTCGAGCGCGAGGACGCGAACCGCCGGGTGAAGGAGCTGACGGGCGGACGCGGCGCCGACGTGGTGGTGGAAGTGTCCGCCAACTCGCCGGTGCCGGTCGCCGAATCGCTCCACTACGCCGCCTTCGGGGGCCGCGTCGTGCTCGCCGGCGTGAAGGGCTTCAAGGCGGTGCCGGATTTCGTGAGTGATCTCATCGTCGTGAAGGAGCTGCGTCTCATGGGCGCCTTCGGCGTGATGTCGTCGGGCTACGAGGCGGCGATCCGCTTGATCGAGGCCGGCCGCATCCCGGTCGCGCGGATGCACACGCACGACTTCGCGCTCGAGGAGGCCGAGCACGCGATCCGCCTCCTCGCCGGCGAGATCCCGGGCGAGCAGAGCATCCACTCGTGCCTGCTGCCCGATCGCCGCGCGAGCGCCGCAACGTAGGTCTACCCGAGCCCCGCCTGCTCGCGACGCCAGAACGCGAGGAACTCGCGGCGCGTCCGTGGCCCGTAGGTTCGGAACGTTCGGCCGGCGCGGTGACCGCCCTGCTCCGCCTGCACCTGCGCCAGTCGATCGGCCGCGAGCGTGCAGCGTCGTTCGCGTGGATCGACGCCGTAGAGCTTGGCCGCGTTGAGACCGAGGATGCGGCGCTTCACCTTCTCGGTTAGCTGCGGGTAGCCGTATTTCTCGCGCAGATCGCCGGGGATCTGCATCGTCTTGAAGGCGTCGATCAGGAACTGTGGCGAGCCCCACCAGATGGAATCGGTGCCCCACAGGATGTTCCGCGGGCCGAGGACCTTCAGCAGCCGGCCGATGAAGTGCGCGGCGCCGTCCGGGCCGCCGAAGAGGAGCGTGATGGCGAACGAGCTGCCGATCTCGGCGTAGACGCGGCGGCGCTCCTTCTTCGACATCTGCTCCAGGATCGAGAGGAATTCGCCGTTCTCGGCGGCGGTCTGGAAGTACCCGGAGTGGTAGGCGCAGAACTTCACGTCGGGGAACTGCCGTACCGCGCCGGGGATGTCGGTCGTCCGCACGTACTCCTCGCTGTGCTGCACGAGCTGGTTCGGCAGGCCCTTGTGCACGTTCACGAGCCGGATGCCGTGGCGACGCGCCTCGTCGATCATGCGGAAGCCGACGTCCGAGTCGAGCCACCAGGCGCCGCTGTAGGTGTAGCACTTGAGCGCCTTGCCACCGAGCTCCTTCACTTGCCGCTCGATGCTCGCGATCGACGTGGGAGCGCTCGCGGGGAACGTGGGATCGCAGACGACCTGCGACAGGGCCCGCTCGGAGCCGGCGAGACCGTTCACGAAGTCGCGCGTCGCCGCCATCCCGTCGGGCCCGAGCAGAATGCCGGCGGGTACGCCGCTGATCACGCCGACGTCGGTCTCGCTGTCGACGAAGAGCTCCTTCACGAAGTTGAGCTGCCCCAGGTGCTGGGTCCTCTCGGCGCACGAGAGCTGCGTCTCGAGGAAGCGCAGGCCGCACCACTGCTCGGGATTCGGGAGGTGCAGATCCACGTGATGCGTCTGCACGTCCATCACGAAGTACTTCCGGTCGAGGAGCGCCCGCCCCGCCGCCGGATCGTCACAGTGCTCGCGACGGACGGGCAGGACCGCGGCGTCGCCCCAGGCGTCGCGCCCCCAGACCTCGGAGAGGACCATGAACGCCGTCGCCGTTCCCGCCGCCGTGCGCAGGAACTGCGCACGGGTCATACCGAGGCGCTTCGCGCGGCGCGCCGTCTCCTCGACGATGCGCCGGGCGGCGAGTCGCTGGATGTCGGTGATCGGGAGCGGACACCATTCGCCGTTCGAAACGGGCGCGACCGGAAACGGCAGCAGCGGCTCCATTGCATCGCCTCCTGCGGGCGCGCTAGCACGAGACGCGGCGCCGACGCGACGCTTCCGGGCCCATCCGGTCCGGGCGGCGTGCGCCCGGTCGATTCGCTCTCCCGAGATGCGCCTCCTGATCGACTACTCGAGCCTGCTCTACCGCGCCTTCCACTCGCTCCCGGAGAGCCTGCCGATGCAGGGCGTGCACGGCTTCCTCAACATGCTGGCGCGTCTCGTCACGGATCACCGGCCGGACGAGCTCGGCATCTGCGTCGACGACGACTGGCGGCCGGCGTTCCGCGTCGACGCCCTGCCGTCGTACAAGGCGCACCGGGTCGCGGACGAGGAGGGCGAGGAAGACCCCGTCGGTCCGCAGGAAGAGCTGGGACGGGAGGTGCTGGATGCGCTCGGCTTCGCCGTCGTCGGGGCCGAGGGTTTCGAGGCCGAGGACGTGATCGCGACGCTCGCCGCGCGGCCGCAGGGACCGGTGGCGATCGTCTCCGGCGACCGCGACTGCTTCGCGCTCGTGCGCGACCCGAACGTCGTCGTGCTCTACCCGCTACGCGGCGTGACGACGCTCGCCCGCGTCGACGAGGCCGAGATCACCAGGCGCTACGGCATCCCTGGCCGCGCCTATCTCGACTTCGCGCTCCTGCGCGGCGATCCGTCCGACGGACTCCCCGGCGTGGCCGGGATCGGCGAGAAGACGGCGGCCGCGCTCGTGCAACGCTACGGCTCGCTCGACGCGATCCTACGCGCGACCGATCTCGCCCCGGCCGTGGCGCGACGCATCGACGCGGGTCGCGAGTACCTGGCGGCGGCCCGTCGTGTCGTGCCGCCGGTCGCCGACGTCGACCTGCCGCCGCGTTCGCTCGTGCTACCGCGCGCGCCCGCGCATCCACGCCGTCTGGACCGGCTGGCCTCGGAGCATCAGCTCGCCGGCCCCGTCGAGCGCGTCCAGCGCGCGCTTGCCGACGCAGTTCACGAGGGACGCGCGAAGCGTTGAACCACGACGATGGTCTCGGATCGGCGTGCCTAGGCGGCGGTCGTCAGACTATCCAGGACTTCGCGCCAGGCGAGCGGCTCGGGCTGGCCCGGCCAGCGGGCGCCGGAGAGGCTCACGATGCTCGCGGCGCGGGCGTCGAGCAGCTCGAGCGAGAGCGTCGAACCGTCGAGCGACGGCGTCCGCACCACCCAGGCCTCGACGATGCGATCGGTGCGTATCTGGATGCGAACGCGCGGGGCGCGCATCCGGCAGACGTCGCCGATGACGTCGGCCTCGTGCAGCAGACCCGAGTAGCGCTGCACGACGCCCAGGCTGCGGACCGCGATCGACACCGGCACGGCATCGCCGAGGACGACCTCGAGCACCGCGGACAGCGCCGCGCGGCCGACGGGCCGGGCCGAATCGACGTGGCGGAGGGACAGCCCCGCGTCGCATGTCGCCCGCCGGGCGAGCAGGCTCGGTCGGGTGATCTCCTCGCCCTGCGACTGATCGAAGCAGGCGAAGAGATCGATCAGGCGCCCGAGCTGCGTCTGGCTCGTGTCGGCGCCAGCAAACATCTCATGCACCGGATCGCCCCGATCGTCGAAGAAGCGCAGGCTGCGGTGGAGGCCCTGCGTGTCGACATCGTCGAGGGCGTAGCCGTATCGCCACTGATCGAGAAGAAAACGGGCGCCGATCTCCCCGACGGCGCCCGCACAGCCCGCGTCGGGGGCGGGATAGATACCGAGCGTCTCGATGGACGCGTGCGCGTTGCGTGTGACGGCGCGCACGGCACCGAGCGACGGCAGCGATCGAACGAGGTCACCGTACGGTCCGACCAGGCGGATGATGCCGTCGCCGCACAGCGAGGCCACCAGCTCGGCCTCGCTCACGTCGAGCCGGGTCGCGACCTCCGTGATGGTGAGGCGTGGATCGGAAGCTCGCAGCGCGCGCCAGCGCGCCGTGAGTTCGTGGGGCGGCACGAGCGGAAGAAGGCCATCCATCATCGCGAGCGCCGAGAGAGCAATCGGGGAGCCAACGCCCGCCGACGCGAAAAACCCACGTGGGATCTAGACCGGGAGCGCCTTCCGAGTGCGCGTGTGGCACGCTGCCCGGGCGCCCACATGCCGGCCGTGGCACACCTGTGCGCGTCAGCCGGCGCCGCCGAGCGCGTTGCCGAGATCGGCAGGCGCACAGCGAATGCCCACGTAGAAGGGTCCGAAGAGCGCGAACCGCGAGCTCGCCGGGTCGAAGCGCATCTCGTAGATGAGCTTCTTGAAGACCACGGGGTCGTCCGCGAAGAGGGACACGCCCCACTCCCAGTCGTCGAGTCCGACGGAGCCCTGGATGATCTGCAGCACCTGCCCGGCGTACTTGCGTCCGATCTCGCCGTGGCCGCGCATGAAGCCGGCGCGCTCCGCGCCGGGGAGATCGTACCAGTTCACCTGCTCGCCGCGTCGCTTCGACATCGGATAGAAGCAGAGGTAGCGGCGCGGCGGCACCTCGGGGAACAGGCGCGGGCGGGCCATCTTCTCCATCTCGGCCTTGACGGCCTCGTCGAAGCCGGCGCTCCCCGGCTCGAGCCCCCGCTTCTTCACGACGGCCGTGGCGTGCCCCATGAGCTCGTAGGTCCCGAGCTCGATCACGGCCAGGTAGGAATAGGTGGGGACGAGAAACCCGCGCAGGCGCGTGCGCGCCCACCCGAGCTCGGCCTCACGCAGGGCGTCCACCGTGCGGCGGAAGTGGAGCAGGCACAGATCGCCCTTCTGGGAGACCAACGTGTAGCTCGCCGTGTGGCCCTCGCCCCCCGACGAGAGGCGCTCGAGCACGCCGCCCGCTTCATCGAGCACGCTCGCGCGCTCGGCCGCGGGGAGGGCGTTCCACCGTCCCCACTCGACGGCGAACATCTCGTGCAGCGTGTACCACCCCTCGAGCGTGACCGGCGCGTCGGCCATGCATCGACCATAGCGCGAGCCCGGGTCCGGCGCGAGCAACGACGACCGTGACAAGCGCGGCGACCTCGGCTACGAGAGCGGCGCTCGATGCGACGGGTGACGGTCTACACGGACGGTGCGTGCCTCGGGAACCCCGGTCCCGGCGGCTGGGCCGCACTCATCGTCGAGGGCGACGCGCGCCGCGAGCTCTCCGGCTACGAGCCCGCGACCACGAACAACCGCATGGAGCTCCGCGCCGCGGTCGAGGGACTGCGCGCCCTCGGCGAGCCGGCCGAGGTCGACCTCCACACCGACTCGCAGTATCTGCGCAACGGCATGGCCGAGTGGATCGCGCGCTGGAAGCGCAACGGCTGGCGGACGGCGGACAAGAAGGCCGTGAAGAACACCGACCTCTGGCAGCAGCTCGACGCGCTTGCGCAGCATCACGTCGTCCGCTGGCACTGGCTGCGCGGGCACGCGGGACACCCCGAGAACGAGCGCTGCGACCTTCTCGCCAACGAAGCGATCCGCCGCGCACGAGCGTGATGTCGCCGGCGCACGCCTTCGTCTCGTGGCTGACGACGATCGTGTTCCTGCCCGTGTTCGGCGCCGTCATGGTCGTCTTCGACGTGGCGCAGCGGGTCGCGTACCTGTTCGGCACGCGGCCGCAGGAGTACGTCGCCGGTGCCGTCCAGTGGATGCTGGTACGGACGTTCGGCATCTGCGGCACCCGGCTCGCCGTCGAGCGCTCGCCGGACGTCGCACGCTGGACGCCGTACATCATCGTGTCGAACCACCAGAGCATGTTCGACATCGCCATCCTGGGTGCACTCTTCTTCTCGAACTTCCCGAAGTACATCTCCAAGCGGTCGCTCGGGCGCTGGATCCCGACGGTGTCGTTCAATCTGCGCGTCGGCGGCCACGTCCTGATCGATCGCGGCGACGCGCCGTCCGCGGTGGCGGGAATTCGCGAGCTCGGCAAACGCGTGGCCGGAGGCGGGTGCTCGGCGATGATCTTCCCGGAAGGGACACGGGCCCGCCATGGCGAGCTCGGGTCGTTCAAGCCTGCCGGGACGCTCGCGCTGCTCGAAGAAACGCCGGACACGCCGATCGTTCCGGTGGCGATCGATCAGTCGTGGAAGCTCCTGCGCTACAACTACCTTCCGGTACCGTTCGGGACGCGTGTCCGCGTCCACATCGGCGCGCCGATCGGCCGGACGCCGGGCGAGGATCGAACGGCGCTCCTCGAGCGCGTTCGTACCGAGATCGCCGACAGCCTCGCCCGCTGGCGCGCAGCCGAGCGCTGATCGCCGGGGCCGCCCACCCCGCGTGGCACCCGCCTTGCTCTACGGTGGGGGAGCTGGGTGGTCACCAGAGTGAGCTTTCGTCCGTTCGAGCGCGAGTGACGCATCCGTGACACCGTCCGTCAACGCTTCGCCGGTGCACCCGGATCGGGGCGGCTATGCCGCCGATCCGGCGGTACAGGCCGCCTACGACGCCGACATTCGTGCGGTGACCCTCCGGCGGCTCCGGGGCGCGTGCGCCTTCGCCCTCGTCCCGATCGGGATCTCGGCCGGGCTGAACCCGCTCATCTTCTCGACCCGCGTCGAGGAGCGGCTCGTGACGCACGCCGTCCAGGCGGGCATCTGCTTGCTGACGCTGGTGGGATGCACGCTGAAAGCGACCCAGCACCGCGCCGACGTGCTCGCCGCGCTCATGGTCTGCGCCATCAACACCTCCCTCTTCTGGTCGCTGTCGCTGTCCGCCGACGACATGGACGTGCTGGTCTCGATCGTGAGCGGCACGATGGTGCTGAGCCCGATGGTGTTCCCGTGGAGCGCCCGCACGCAGGCGGCCGTCTCGCTGTACAGCGCTGCCGGCTACCTCGCGGTGTTGCCGCTCCCCACCTTCGCGACGACCCGCGTCTACAACGTCGGCCTCAGCTTCACGTTCGGCGTGATCGCATCGATCGCCGGCGCACTCGTCCTCGACCGTCACCGGCGCGCCGTCTTCTACGAGCGCGAGCGCGTCGCCTCGCTCGCCCACCAGCGCGAGCTGTTGATCGACGCGGGACGGCTCCTCAACAGCACGCTCGCCCTGCCCGAGCTGGTCGCCCTCGTGACGGACCTCTGCCAGCGCCTGACCGACGCCGATGCCGTCGCTCTGTGCCTGCTCGACGCGGAGCCGCTCACGTTCCGCGTGGTCGCCACCGTGTCGAGCGCGATGACGGCGGACGACCTCGAGGGCCATGCCCGCGCCGACGGTGTCGACGCGGTCTTCTGCGACATGCTCGCGCGCAACGGCGTGATCGCCGGCCCGTCCCCCACAGTCGTCCTCCCGACGGTCGCGGGCGTGAGCGATCAGCCGCACACGCTCTTCGTGGCGGTGCAGCGCGAGCAAGCGCTCCTCGGCATGCTCGTCTTCGGCTTCGCGAGCGGGGACGCGAGCACCGGCCACGCCCGGATGCAGATCGCTCGCGGCGTCGCGCAGATGGCCGCCGTCGCCCTCACGAACGCTCGGCTCTACGACGAGCTCGAGACGGCGAGCCGCCTGCGCTCGGAGTTCGTGTCGACGATCTCCCACGAGCTGCGCACGCCGCTCAACGTGATGCTCGGCTACCTCGAGATGGTCCGCGACCCGGACCTGCCCGCCGACGAAAAGCAGCAGCTCTTCGATCGCACGCAGCAGAACGGCTTCCAGCTCCTGGAGCTGATCGAATCGACGCTCGAGATCGGGCGCATCGACGCCGGACGCGACGAGGTCCGCTACGAGAACGTCCCCTTCGCGGTCTTCTGGCGGGAGCTCGGGCGTGACTGCGTCCACCTGCGCAAGCCCGAGTCGGTCGCCCTCGAATGGGAGTCGCCGGCCCCCGACGTCGTCGTCCGCACCGACCCGCGCAAGCTCACCATCATCGTGCGGAACCTCGTCGGCAACGCCCTCAAGTTCACCGAGCGCGGCCACGTCCGCGCCGAAACGACGATCGAGCGGGGCGCCCTCCTGATCGCGATCCACGACACCGGCGTCGGGATCCGTCCCGAGGATCAGGAGGCGATCTTCGAGAAGTTCCGCCAGGCCGACGGCTCGGAGACCCGCCGCTACGGCGGCTCGGGTCTCGGCCTCTACCTCGTCCGCCGCTTCGCCCAGCAGCTCGGCGGCACCGTCGTCGTCTCCAGCACCGCCGGCCAGGGCTCGACCTTCACGGTGCGTCTCCCGCTCGCCGGCGCCTCCGCCGTCCCGCGCGCTGCCTGAGACGCGCGCCCGGTTGACGCGTCCGCGCGAGCCCGCCAGAGTGAGCGGCTTCATGTCGGAGCGCCGTACCGACGTCCGGAACATCGCCATCATCGCCCACGTCGACCACGGGAAGACGACCCTCGTCGACGGCATGCTGCACCAGAGCGGCGTCTTCCGCGCCAACGAGCAGGTCGCCGAGCGCGTGATGGACTCGAACGTGCTCGAGCGCGAGCGCGGCATCACGATCCTCGCCAAGAACACGAGCGTGGTGTGGGACGGCGTGCGCATCAACATCGTCGACACACCGGGGCACGCCGACTTCGGCGGCGAGGTCGAGCGCACGCTCGCGATGGTCGACGGGGTGCTGCTCCTGGTCGACGCGTCCGAAGGCCCGCTGCCGCAAACGCGCTTCGTGCTCGGCAAGGCCCTCGAGCTGGGGCTCGAGCCGGTGGTCGTCCTCAACAAGATCGACCGCGCCGACGCGCGACCCGCCGAAGTCCTCGACGAGATCTACGGCCTCTTCATCGACCTCGGCGCGACCGAAGAGCAGCTGGGGTTCCCCATCGTCTACGCCGTCGCCAAGGCCGGGACGGCCACGCGCGACCTCGCCACGCGCGGGACGGACCTCCGGCCCCTGTTCGAGACGATCCTCGACACCCTGCCCGGCCCGATCCAGGCGCCGAACGAGCCGACGCAGTTCCAGGCGAACAACCTCGCCTACGACGACTACGTCGGCCGCCTCGCGATCGGCCGCGTGCGCGCTGGATCGCTGGTGGGGGGCGGGCAGTACATGCTCTGCCGCGCGAGCGGCGCGCAGGTGCCGTGCAAGATCACGCGGCTCTACGGCTGGAAGGGGTTGAAGCGCGTCGAGGTCGAGCGCGCCGGCTCGGGCGACATCGTGTGCATCGCGGGGATCGAAGACATCGCGATCGGCGACACGGTGGCCGATCGCGAGCAGCCGCGCACGCTCCCGCCGATCCGCGTCGACGAGCCGACCATCGCGATGCTCTTCGGCGCCAACACGAGCCCGTGGGCCGGTCGTGAGGGCAGCCGGGTCACGTCGCGCCAGGTGCGCGACCGTCTTGCGCAGGAGTCGCTGCGCAACGTCAGCATCCGCATCGAAGAGACCGACTCGACCGACACGTTCCGCGTCGTCGGCCGCGGCGAGCTGCAGCTCGCCGTCCTGATCGAGACGATGCGGCGGGAGGGCTTCGAAATGCAGGTCTCGAAGCCCACCGTGGTGGTGCGCGAGCACAACGGCGTCATCGAGGAGCCGGTCGAGCTGCTCGTCGTCGACACGCCCGAGGACTACGTCGGCGTCGTGACGCAGCTTCTCGGCGTCCGCCGCGGGGTCATGTCGAAGATGGACCACACGGGCGGCGGCCGCGTCCGGATCGAGTTCCGCGTCCCGTCGCGCGGGCTCATCGGCTTCCGCTCGCACTTCCTCACCGAGACCCGTGGCACGGCCACCATGAACACGCTCTTCGACGGCTGGGCGCCGTGGCACGGCGCCATTCCGGCGCGCACGAACGGGGCGATGGTCTCCGACCGTGAGGGCATCGCGACGCCCTACGCGCTCTTCCATCTCCAGGAGCGCGGCGTCCTGTTCGTTCCCTCGGGTACGCCCGTCTACGAGGGCATGGTCGTCGGCGAGTACTCGCGCGACGTCGACCTCGAGGTGAACGTCTGCCGCGAGAAGAAGCTCACCAACATGCGCGCCTCGGGCCACGACGAGGCCGTGCGCCTCGTTCCGCATCGCGCCATGGGTCTCGAGGAAGGGCTCGCCTGGATCGACGACGACGAGCTCGTCGAGGTGACGCCGGAGACGGTGCGCCTGCGCAAGCGGGAGCTGCGGAGCGCGTTCCGGCCGCGCGGTATGAGGTCGAACCGGCCACAGGGCCCGCCGCCCGTCGTCGCTGCGCGGTAGCTCGATCGCCTACAGCGTGGTGGGTCCGCGAGGGCAGGAGGTGAGGCTTCGGCTTCGGCTCCGCCGCGCGAGAACTCACACGCAGCGTCACGGGCCTACATTTCGTCGCGCCGCTGCGCAGGCGCCTCCGCCTCACCTCCCGCCCTCGCGACTCCACGTCGCGCAATGGTTTGCCACCAGACCACAACGCGATCGTCGGCGCCTGCGCTCGGTGTTGTTCGTTGCCACCCAATGCGCGACGTCGCGGCGCGCTGCGCCGCACGAGCCGGGCGCTGCGCGACGTCGCGGCGGCGAGTCGCGAGGTTGGGGGCAGGGCGGAGGCGCCTGCGCAGCGGCGCGACGAAATGTAGGCCCGTGACGCTGCGTGTGAGTTCTCGCGCGGCGGAGCCGAAGCCGAAGCCCTGCCCCCGACCTCGCGGACCGACGCGCCGACCCTCGCGAAGAACTCACAGCTCGATCCCCCGCAGCTCGTCCTTGAACTCGCGCTCCATCAGATGCTTCAACGCCACGTCGAGCGGGCGGCGCTGGTGGAGCACCTGGTAGACCTCCTCGGTGATCGGCATGTCGACGCCGAGCTTCTGCGCGAGCGCCCAGGCCGCGGCCGACGTGAAGTAGCCCTCGGCCACCGAGCGCTTGCTGGCGAGGTACGTGGCGGGGTCCGCGCCCGAGGCGACCTGGAGACCGAGCGTGCGGTTCCGCGAGAGGTCGCCGGTCGCGGTGAGCACGAGGTCGCCGACGCCCGCGAGGCCGAGGAACGTGAGGGGCTTCGCGCCGAGCGCGACACCGAGTCGCGTCATCTCGGCGAGACCGCGGGTGATGATGGCGGCGCGCGCATTGGCGCCGAGTCCGAGGCCGTCGGAGACGCCCGTCGCGACCGCCAGCACGTTCTTCACCGCGCCACCGACCTGCACGCCGATCGGGTCGGTGCTCGAGTACACGCGGAAGCGCGGCGCGTGCAGGAGCGGCTGGATGAGCTTCGCCGCGACGGCGCCCTCGGAGGCGGCGACGACGTCGGCCGGGAACCCTGCCGCGACCTCCTTCGCGAACGTCGGTCCGGACAGGAACGCCAGCCGCTCTCGGCCGACGTCCGGCAGCGTCTCACCGAGGACGGTCGAGAGGAGCTGGAGCGACGATTCCTCGATCCCCTTCGACGCGACGGCGACGAGCGCGGTCTTCGGCACGTGCGGTGCGAACAGCGTCGAGATCGCACGAAGGTGCTTGCTCGGCGGGACGAAGACGATCAGCGCGGCGCCGCGCACGACTTCGCCGGGATCGCTCGAGGCGTCGAGCTCCTCGGGCAGTCGAACCTCCGGCAGGAAGATCGAGTTCATGTGCCGGCTGCGGATGTCGTCGACGACCTCGGACTCGAAGGCCCAGATCGTCGCCGTGTGTCCGATCCGTACTGCGTGGGCGGCGATCGCCGTACCCCACGCCCCCGCGCCTACGACAGCGACTCTTGCCATCGGGGCCTCTCTAGCACATCGGGGCGCTCGTGGGTCTTCCTGGCGATCGATGCCTGCGCGCGACGGAGCGACTGCCGGGGGGTGCAGCCGCGCTCCCCGACGTTTGGGCCGCACCCCCCGGCACCCGCTCCGTCGGGTTGGCGCACGTCGCTCGTTTTGCCTCGGCGCATCCCGCGGGCTAGCTCGGCGTATGGGTAGGCGCTGGAAGCAGGTGGACGTGTTCACGTCGGTTCCGCTGGCGGGGAACCCGGTGGCGGTCGTGCTCGACGCGGAGGGGCTCGACGACGTCACGATGCAGCGGCTGGCGACGTGGACGAACCTCTCGGAGACGACCTTCGTGCTGCCGCCAACCGCGGCGGGCGCGGACTACCGCTTGCGGATCTTCTCGCCGCGCTTGGAGATGCCGTTCGCCGGGCATCCGACGATCGGGTCGGCGCACGCGGTGCTCGAAGCCGGGATCGCATCGCCGAAGGCGGGTCTCCTCCACCAGGAATGCCGCGCCGGCGTGCTGCCGATCCGCGTCGAGGGACGCCGACTTTCGGTGCGCGTTCCAGAAGCGAAGATCCGGCGCGAGCTCGCGCCCGAGCGCGATGCGGTGGAGCGCATGCTCGGGGCGACGCTCGTCGAAGCTCCGATGGTGATCGACGTCGGGCCGCTGTGGGTGGTCGCGCGTCTGGCGGACGAGGCGACGGTGCGCGCGCTCGAACCCGACCTCCCGGCGATCGATCGCCTGTCGCGCACGCTCGGGGCGTCCGGCATCACCGTGTTCGCACTCGGCGCGCGCGGCAACCCAATCGCCGTGCGGTCGTTCGCGCCCGCGGCGGGCGTGCCGGAGGATCCGGTCTGCGGGAGCGGCAACGCCTCGGTGGGCGCCTACCTCGGCGTGACCGGTCTCGTCGCCGAGACCGGCGAGCGCTATCGCGCGAGCCAGGGACGCGAGCTCGGTCGCGACGGCGTCGTCGACGTCGCGGTCGCTCGCGAAGGGCGCACGGTCGAGATCGGTGGCACGGCGCTGACGGTCGTCGACGGCACGCTCTCCCTTTGACAGCGCGCCGCCCGCCGATGATCCTGTAGCGTGGCCGCGCGCCGCATTCGGGGTCTCCTCCTCGCCGTCGGGATCCTCGCGGGGTGCGGCAGCGATCGAAGTGCCGGGTTCCTCGCGGGGCTGCTCGGAAACACCCTGCGCCAGAGCCTCGGCCTCGCGGCGGGCGAGTTCACCCGCTTCGATCTCCGTCGCGTCCAGATGGTCGACGTGAAGATGGCGGCGCCGAAGCTCTCCGATGCCGACACGAGCGCGCGGCCGGTTTTCCTGCGCGTCGCCGAGATCGACGTCGAGTACCGGCCGCTGGACCTCTGGTGGAACCGCCGGATCGAGAAGGTCGAGATCCGCGGGCCGGAGCTCTGGCTCGGCGAGGCGTTCTCGAACGCGGCGGGTTCCGCCGCCCCGCCGGGCACGTCCACGCCGTACCGCATCGGAACGCTCGCCGTCTCGGACATCACGGTCCACGTCGACAACCTCTCGGCGCACGGCGCGTCCATCCCGCTGCGCTTCGCCCGCGACAGCGCCCTCGTGCTGCACGACGTCCACCTCGGCAACCTCGGCGCCAACCCGCAGGACGACGTGCTGCAGACGCTGCGCGCGGAGCAGGTGGTCATGAGCGCCGCCTACGGCCCCATGGCGCCGCTCGTCACCGTCGACGCGGTCGTCGTGCGCTTCACCTGGCGCGACCTCGCGGCGCGACGGATCAGCGAGCTGGGGATCGAGCATCCGGTCCTGCACATCGGCGAGGACTGGTTCAATCTGGTCGAGGACCTCGGGACCTCGCAGCCCGCCGCGAGGCCTGCGGCCGCGTCCGGCGCGCCCCCCGTCGCGGAGGCGCCGTTCGTGCTCTCGCGCTTCGACGTCGAGGGGCTCGAGATGACCCTCAGCTCCTGGGGCGTGGTGCAGCTCCGCCTTCCCTTCAAGTTCAGCACCGACGCGAGCGACGTGCCGCTCGATCCGAATGGCGCGTTCCTGCTGCGTACCGAGCTGAAGGTCGCCGAGCCGGACTGGGATCTGCCCGAGTACGGTCTGCACGTCCGGGGCCTCAGCGGTGACCTGCGCTTCAACTGGCCGCCGCAGACGGGCGACGAGAACGTCGTCCGCAGCGTGAAAGCCGAGGAGCTCGTCTGGAACGGAACCCGCGCGCGGAACCCGTGGCTGTCGCTCACGATCATGCCGGCTCCGCCCGTCCGCTCGGCCGTCAGCCGAGACGCCGAGGCGAAAGCCGATCTGCGCTTCGGCAGCGAGCTCGGAACGTCGTACGCGAACGGGTGGGTGGGCGCGAACTTCTCCCTCGTCTGGTCGGGGACGGCGTCGGCGCGCGGCACCGACCTCGGGCACGCGGCGCCGTTCGATCGCCTGGGCCTGCCGGGGCTGGCCGGGCTCGACGTCGCGGCCGCCGGCACCGGCACGCAGGTGGCGAAGGGCCGCGGCGATCTCGTCAACACGCGCGGCACGCGCATGTCGGTCGAGCTCGGGGGCGAGGTCACGCGCTTCCTGCAGGAGACGCTGGGGATCGCGGAGTCGACCGAGGCCGAGGCGGAGCGCGCCCGCATCGGTGCCGCGGTCGCCGAGCAGCGCCTGCGCTCCGGCGACGTGCAGGCCATGAAGAACCTCCGGCTCGTCGGCGAGAACGCGCGCGGGCTCCTCGAAGCCCGCGCCGCCGGGATCGATGATCGCTTTCCTGGCGCCGAGGAGCTCGTCCGGCGCGAGAATGCCAGCCGCGATGAAGTCTACCGCTACGTCGCGCGCCGCGACACGAAGCCGCTCGACGTCGTCCAGCACGAATACGCGGAGCAGTGGCGCCTGCGCTCGTATCCTGACGAGTGGCTCGAGACCGACGACGGGCGCTGGTACCAGAAGTAGCGCCGCGCCTTGCGCCGCGCCTCGCGCCGCGCCTTGCGCGTTCAGATGATCGGCGCGCCTGGGTCGAGGCCGAACACGACCCGGCCGATGATCTCGAAGCGCCCGGTGCTGAGGATCACGTGCTGCGTGACGGCGTGGACATCGCGCCAGCAGCGCTCGATGGGGGACGACTTCTGGATCGCCGTCGCGCCCGCGGCGTCGTAGACGAGATCGACGGCCGTCACCGAAGCCAGCCGCGCTGCGGCGCGCTCCGGCGCGTCGAACGGGGCGCCCGCCTCGCCCC
>Ga0187894_10000129_pt1 | contig 95529 bp, 90 predicted proteins | sample GBC1701081metaG_FD_136650 | JGI IMG/M metagenome (GOLD analysis project Ga0187894, IMG submission 136650) | White microbial mat communities from a lava cave in the Kipuka Kanohina Cave System on the Island of Hawaii, USA - GBC170108-1 metaG ...
CTGCGAAGCGCCGTAAGGCGCGAAGCAGGACACCCTCCTTCGCTAAAGCTTCGGAGGGTTTTAGCCTCCAGTCCTGCGAAGCGCCGTAAGGCGCGAAGCAGGACACCCTCCTTCGCTAAAGCTTCGGAGGGTTTTAGCCTCCAGTCCTGCGAAGCGCCGTAAGGCGCGAAGCAGGATCGAGCGGGCGCACCGGCGTGCGGTGCCAGCCTTCCTCATGGCGCTGCCAATAGGCTTGCTTCAGGGCGAGCGAGAGCGGCCCCGGCCGGTCATTGCCGAGGATGCGCGCGCCGATGCGCGAGACCGACATGACACCGCCCGCGGTGGTGGCGGCGAAGACCTCGTCCGCATCCTCGATCAGGGCGCGCGGGATCGCCGCCACCTTGGCTTCGATCCCCTGGGCCGCGCACAGTTCCAATACCGACTTGCGCGTGATGCCCTGCAGGCTGCCGCGATCGGGGGTCAGCACTTGTCCGTCCTTCACCATGAAGATGTTGAAGCCGGGCCCTTCGGTGACGAAGCCTTGCGCGTCGCACAGGATCGCCGTGTCGAAGCCATGGTCATGCGCCTCGAACAGCCCCGAGGTCAGGTCGCTCCATTGATAGTTCTTGACCGTCGGATCGACCGAGGCGTCGGGCACGCGGGGAATGCTCGCGATCCACAGATGCGCGCCGCGCTCCTGCACATCCTTGGGGATGACATCGATCCAGGGCAGCGCATAGGCGATGAAATGATTGTCGCAATCGGCCGGACGCCTTGAGCCGGCAATGCGCGGCCGGCCGCGCAACGCTACCATCGCGACATAGGAATCGGCGAGACCCGCCAGCGCCACGCAGCGATGCAAGGCCGTTTCGATCGCGTCGCGATCCTCCGGCGGCTTGAGCCGGCGCGCCGCCATCGAACGGATGAAGCGGTCGAGATGGTCGTCGAGCCGGAAGAAGCCGTGCTTGAAGACATGGACGACGTCATAGACGGCGTCCGAGCGGGTGAAACCCCAATCGGTGACCGGGATGCTGGCCTCGGCGATGGGAACGTAGCGGCCGCGCACATAGGCGGCGCCATTGGCGAAGGAAGATGTGTCCATGAGTGAAGCCTAGCTTCTCAGCCGAGCCACGGCAATCGTGTCGGTTCTCATTCCCGCTGGCATCGCTGGCCATGAGGGGATAGCGTTAGGTCAATGACGACTCGGATAGAGAAAGCGGCTGAGCGAGCGGCTGGCATGCGCTGGCCCGGGGCGCCCTTGCTGTTGCTGCTCTCCGCCTGTGCGTATCACCCGGAGCTTCTCGACAAGCCCGACAGGGTCTGGGCATCCTCGAGGAGTATGGACAGCGCGGCATCCTGCATCATCAGGGCCCTCGATGAGCGCGGGCGCTCCGGATCCAGTCTTTCTTCGAGCCTGACCCACGCCAGGCATGTGATCGAGCCGGGGAAGGTCTATGAGATCAGGCCCAAGCAGCAAGGCTCGGTCACCGGCGAATCCTATACTGTTCGCCTGGAAAAGACCGGCGACATTATCACGCGCATATCGCTCTTCGTCCAATCGCCATGGAAAAAGGACGTGATCCGCGCGTTGAAGCCCTGCGGCTCCTGATCGTGACACATTCCGTTTGAGCGATTCCGCAAAGCCGTGAAGCGCGCTAGTCTGGCAGCCATGCAAAAGATCGAGATCAAGACCCGCGACGGGGTTTGCCCGTCCTTTGTCTATCGCCCGTCAGGTAAAGGTCCTTGGCCAGCTGTCCTCATCTTCATGGATGGCATCGGCATCCGTCCCGCGATGCTGGAAATCGGCGAGCGCCTGGCGTCTTACGCCTATTTCGTCCTCCTGCCCGATCTGTTCTACCGCTCAGGCCCCTATGCGCCGATGGACCCGCATACGGTCTTCACCGATCCGGAGAAACGCAAGGTCCTCATGGAGAAGTATTTTGGGCCCGCTTCGCCGGCCAATGTCATGTCCGACACGCAAGCTTTCCTGGACTATCTGAAGAACGCGCCGGAGGTGAGGCCTGGCGGCATCGGCACTACCGGCTATTGCATGGGCGGGCTGATGTCGCTCACTGCCGCCGCCACCTATCCGGACGATATCGTCGCCGCGGCCTCCTATCATGGCGGCCGGCTCGCGAGCGATGCGCCCGAGAGCCCGCATCTCCTGGCGGGGAGGATCAAGGCCCGTCTCTATATTGCGGGCGCGATCGAGGACGCTTCCTTCCCGGATGACATGAAGGCGAGGCTCGAGGCGGCGCTCACCGCGGCCAAGGTCGATCACAGGATCGAAACCTATCCGGCAAGACACGGCTGGGTCTTGCGCGACACGCCGGTCTATGACGAGGCTGCCTGCGAACGCCACTGGCGGACGATGACGCAGCTTTTTGACGATGTCCTCAAACGCGGCGCCGGGGCTCCCGGATGAAAGCGGCATGGTATGAGAGAAACGGAGCGGCGCGCGACGTTCTGATCGTGGGCGACCTGCCGGACCCCAAGCCCGCCCGTGGCGAGGTGCTGGTCAAGCTCGATGTCTCAGGCGTCAATCCCTCCGATGTGAAGAGCCGCGCCGGACGGCCGCTCGCCGGCGCCAAGGTGGTGCCGCAGAGCGATGGCGCGGGCGTGATCGCGGCCGTCGGCGACGACGTGCCCGAGGCGCGTATCGGTGAGCGCGTCTGGCTGTGGAACGGGCAATGGCAGCGCGCTTTCGGCACGGCCGCCGAACTCATCGCCTTGCCGGCGGAACAGGCCGTCCCCTTGCCGAAGGGTGTCGACTACGCGGCCGGTGCCTGTCTCGGCATACCGGGCCTGACGGCAATGCACGCCGTCAATCTGCACATGCCGGTTGCGGGCAAGATGCTGTTCGTCACCGGGGCCGCATCGGCGGTCGGGCACTATGCCACCCAGATCGCCACTCTTCGCGGCGCCCGCGTCATCGCCACCGCCTCTGCCGCGCGGGCCGATCACGCCCGGAGCGCCGGCGCCACCGCGGTCATCGACTACAAGGCCGAGAATGTCGCGCACCGTATGCTCGACCTGACGGACGGCAAGGGCGCCGACGGCATCATCGACATGGATTTCTCCACCACCGCCCCTTTGCTGGCGCAGGGCATCCTGGCGCCGCATGGCAAGCTGGTGGGCTATGGCTCCAACATCCGCGGCGACCAGGCCGTGCCTTTCGGCGATCTCCTGTTCAAGAGCCTCACCTTGCAGTTCTTCCTGGTCTATGAGCTCAAGACTGAGGAACGCCAGACGGCGCTCGAGGATCTCAAGGTCCTGCTCGAGAAAGGCGCGCTCAGCCATACGATCGGCGCCCGCTTTCCGCTTGCCGGCATCGCGTCCGCCCATGAGGCGGTCGAAGCGGGCCACGTCCTCGGCAATGTCGTTCTCGACATCGCCTGATCAGGCCATCGTGAGCTTCGCCCCTGTGAGTCGTTTGGGTAGTAACGGTGCATCGACACGCTCGCCGAAATGACGGCGCCGGCCGAAGGCGAGGCGCAAGAGGACATTGGTATAGAGGCCGGGACCCGATGAATAGATGCGCCAGCCGCCATCGACGGCGATCTCGCCTTTCTTGACGCGCTCCCACTCCGCGCTCGCTTCATAGCGGTCGGGAAAAGCCGCATCGCTGCTGGAGAAATAGGCATTGCGCTGGCGCAGCGAAGCCTGCTTCAGCACTTCGGTCACGGCGATCGGATTGACCTTGAGGAGCGCGTCCCACAGCGCGTCGGCCTCGCAGAGCGTCGCCATGGCTTCGCCATAGCGCAGATGCGCATGCGTATACATGAGGCCGATCTCGCGCCCGAAATTCGCCGCCGACTCGGCGCGGCGGAAGATGCGCTCAGGCCCGCCGCGATAGGTGACCGGCCGGTCCATGAGCCGGGCGCCGTCGGGGAAGAGCAGATGCTCGCGGATGATCTCGAGATGATGCCGCGTCTGTTCCTCGTTGAACAAGCCGCTGATGATGCCGCGCTTCATCGGCAGGAGCGAGTATTTGAGTCCGGTACGCTCATCGCTCGGATGCAGCAGCAGTTCGGGCCGCTCCGCGCCAGCTGCGAAGATCGCATAGCCCGCGACGGTTTTGTCGCGGATGAGATGCTTGTTGAAATCCCGCCGCATCTCGAGCGCGAGACGCTTGAGGCTTTCCGCTTCCTGCCCGCGCCCCGCATGGCGCAGCACCTCGATGTAACGCTTCACCTGGTGGAACAGCAGCGCCACCGTCCAGCTCGACACCATGGAGTCGCGTAAGCCGGGATCGGCGGGCTGGAGCGAATCGTTCCAGTCGCCTTCGCCATAGCGGATGAGCTTCGTTCCGGGGATGAAGCGCTCTTGCGCCGTGGCGATGAGCTTCTCCATATGCCGGGCGATGGAATCCTTGCGCTCGGTGCGGGCGAGCGTCTCCTCGTTGCGCCAGGCCACTTCCTCATCGAGGAAGCCAAGGTCGTTGGTCCATTCGACATAGTCGCACAGCGCCTTGAGCGGCCAGACGATGACATCGCCATGGGCATGGCGGTCCTGGATGTTCGAATAGGGCTCGAGCATGAACCATTGCGGCCAGTCGCCGCGTTTCTCATATTGCTGGGCGAAGACGATCTTCAGGATCTCCTTCACCGGCGCGTCATGCTCGAGTGAGAGCAGGAACTCGACCGGCCCCTGGCAGACATCGCGCGTGCCCCAGGCAGCACCCGTATATTGCTCGAGCCCATGCGGCACGGTGAGATGGATCATGGCATTATGGGCAAGCCACGGGAATGACGTGTCGAGCGCCTGGAGGCCCGGATCGCCGCCCTCGATGCGAAGCCCGCGTGTGACATGGGTCCAGTAGCGCCGGGCCGGCGCCAGCATGGTTGCGCCGTCGACGCCCGCCGCATATTTCGCCGCGAGCCGCTCGGCCTCTTTCGCATCGGTGAGCGAGCCGGTGACGGCGAAGCGGAGCTCCTTTGTCGCAACCGTGCGCAGGGCCACATAGGCGCCGCCGCGAAAGACGCCGTCGGCATAGAGCAATTCATCGCCGCCCACCGCCTCGACCACATCGGGCGTGCTGGTCACGAGATGATAGGCTGATTGCGGATAACGCTGCCCCCAGAGGAATTGTGGATCGGGCCGGAAGGAGATGCGTTTGCCCTTCCTGTCGATCTCGACCCGGCCTTGATGGCTGAGCTCGCGCTCGCCGAGGACGAGATGGCCGAAGACGAGGAAGCGGCAGGCCTCGCCCTCGACGCTGACGCGCCATTGCATCGCCGGATCATCGCCCGCCGCCACCGCTTCGACGATGATGCTGCGCGATCCTGCGCGATATATCCAGCGGCAGTCGCTCAGGCCGATCTCGAAGATGGAGGGCACCGTGAGCAGCCGCCAGCCCTGGCCGAGATCGGCAAGGATGCGCAGGCCGCTGGCGCGCGTGATGTTGCAGGGATCGCGCGAGATCGAGAACAGCTTGTGGAAGGAGGTGTTGCCGATGGTGAGCTGCGCGCCGAAGATGCCGTGCATCCAGGAGGTGGCGCAAAGCGTCGTCTCATCGAGCAGCATCCCCTGCCCGCTGCGCAGGAGCGTGCCATGGCGGCGGGGAACGAGCCGTTCCTTTTGGGCCAGGACGACATGGCGGTTATGCGCGCCGTCGGGCACGAAGAAGGAGAGGAGCTCTCCATCCTTGCGCTCCTCATGACGGCGCTCCTCATAGCGGCGCGCCAATTCGGCATCGCTCAGCGGCTCGGTCGCAAGCGGTGGCGCGTCCTGCACCAGGCCGCGCGCCGGTGCTTCGAGCGCGATGTCTTTTGACGAGAAACCGGCGCGCATGGCCTTGACGAGCTCGAGCCTCGCCAGATCGGCATCGCTCGAAGCATCCGCGTGATCGGGCTCATGCCAGCCGAAGAAGGTCCAGTCGGCGGACGCGCCGGGCTCGATCGTCGCCGGCCGCGACTGGAGCGCGGCGCAAGCGACCTCATGCTGCAGCCTCAGCTTCGGCAAATCTTTCCCGAATGGAAGATCGATGTCGCTCCGGTCGCGATAGAAGGGGCCGAAAACTTGCAGCGCATCGGTGGCGAAGGCCACGGCACCGTCGAGGCAGCCTTGCATGACCCAGGGCCAGCGCCCGCCTTGCGCCAGGTTCTGCCGGCTCATGATCACCGGACCCAGCGTCGCGTCCCGGGCGACATGGTGGTCGATATATTGCGAGACATAGGCTTCGTTATTGGCGACGAAGCCACGATCGCCGAGGCCCAGATCCTGGATGAGCAGCACATCGCAGGCGATCCCGCTCTTTCCCTCATTGGCGATCTCGACATGCCACAGCCAGGCATTGCTCTCCGGCGCGAGCCAGAAGGTGACGCGATGGCGAAGCCCGTCCGCCGCACCTTCCCAGACGAAACGGTCGCTATCGGCGCCGAAACGAAACCTGGCCTCGGGCCCGACGATCTCGATGATCCGCGGCCGATCACCGCCGACGCGCAGATAGAGACGTCCGATGCCGCCATGGACGGGCGAACCCGGCACCTGGTTGAGCATGATGCGCCCGCACTCGCTCTGATGCTCGAGGACGAAGAGCGCGCCATTGGGCAGCACGCTCGCCGAGAGACCTGTTTTATTGTTGACCTGCCGGCATTGGAGATCACTGTCGCGCGGTGTCGTGAAGCTGGCCGTAGCGGCAGGTTTCATTCGGTCTCTCCTATAGTGCCAGCCCGACAAGAGAAGGAGCGCAGGAGCGCTTTCTTGTCAATCGGTCGGTGAGGGGCGGTCGTCCATTCCGCGAATCACCGGCTCAGGCTAAAAAGTTCATGTTGCGGTCTTGGAGAGAGCCATGTCTACCACTTCGCATGAAAGCACTTCCAATGAGAGCGGAACCCTGCTGCGAAATCGTGCCGAGATTCTGGCGCGCTATCGCCAGCTGCGGGAAATCAGCATGAAGCATCATCATGAGATCCTGAATTTCGTGTCGCAAGACCTGATCCTGCGTCAGGCACGACGGTTGGGCTTGGCCCACGGTAGGACGTTCGTCCTGGATGACCTGGACGAGATGAACTACGCCTACGACCTTGCCATTCACACCGCACCCGCGCCCGGGCGCTCGCGAGCGATCGACCGCTATGCCAAGTCGGTCAAGCTTGTGCCGGGCTCCGACGAGGCGCTGGTCCTCGATGCGATGCAGGCTGCGCGCTTTTCCCTTCTGCTTGTCGAGCGACGCCATGAAACGGCCGGCGTGGTTGCCACCGACCTGGTGCGTGGCACCAAAATATGGCTAGTCGATCTTGGGCTTGAGATCTCGGTCCCTGATGGCGAGGCGATGGCCACCAGACTCTATACTCCCGAGGACTTCTCGATGACGGCCGGTGTCAATGTGCCCCTCGACGTGGAAGCGTTCCAGGATATCCTCGCAAAGCTGCCCCGATCGCTTGGCGACACGGCGTTCGCAGCTCTCATCGATGAACCGCGCTTCCCCGAAGCAATCTACAGCATTGCCCTTGCGAGCGGGGTCTCGGATCGCGTGGAGTACCAGGACGTGTCCGCCGCCTGACCGGAGACTCCGGCGCCAAGTCGACCGGACGCTGCGGAGAGGCTAGAATGGTGTATCCGCGACTCCCGTAGACCACACCCATGCCCGTCAGCTTCAATGAATTGCTCGATGCCTACCTGTTCATCAGCATGGCGGACCCGTACCAGAATGAAGCCTTTGTGTGCCTGCAGTCCGGCAAGATCTATTGCCGTTCCGAACTCCTCGGCGAGGAGGACCAGGACTTTCCAGACGACATCGATGACGATGAGAAGTATGTCCAGGTGCCGGGCAAGCGGGAGCTCGATCTCGGCAAGCCGCTTGTTCTCGCTTTCGCCCGCAGATTTCTGCCGGATGATTATGGCGAGGTGCGGGACATCTTTGGGCGAAGAGGCGCTTATGCCGCATTCAAAGGATTGCTTTCTTCCCGGAATCTTCTCGATCAATGGCACGAATTCGAGTCGAAGGCCGAGGAAGAGGCCTTGCGGGATTGGTGCGCTCTCAAGTCGATAGAACTGACCGACTGAAAGGCGGCCGCTTCGGGGGGATCAAACGCCGATCGCCTCGACATAGCGGTGGAAGGCCTCGACCTCGCCCTCGAGCGGCTCGCGGCCGGTGAAGCTCCGCAAATAGGCCGGCACCAGCGCCATGCGGTTTGCCGTCGGCTCGACGATCTCGAGCGAGTAATAGCCGATCTGCATGAAATAGAGGACGCGCGCCCTGACATAGGCATCGACCTCATCATAGCCATAGCGCGCGAACATGTCGCCAATGGCGGCGACCCGCTCATTGTCGGCGGTGTCGATGATCTCATGGACCTCGGGCGAACTCCGCGCCCAGGTCCGCACCGCGAAATCGAGCCGCGGCTGGAACAGGTTCTCGTCCACCCAGCATTCGAAGACGTTGAGCACGGCTTGCGTCACCGAGGGCGCCGGCCGCTTCGCCCTTTCGATGATGAAGCGGGTGTTCTTGTTGCGCCAATGCTCGAGAAGCTGGTCGAGCAGGTCCTGGCGGCTCTTGAAATACCAATAGAAGCTCGAGCGCGACACGCCGAGCTTTTGCCCGAGCGCCAGGATGCGCACGCCCTCGACCCCTTCCGAAATGAGGGTCTCGAGCGCGATATTGAGCCAGTCCTCCCGCGTCGCCTTGATATTGCCGGAGAGGGCGGCCCGCTGGGCCTCGTTTTTCACCACGCGGATGATCCTGGCCATACGCTCTTACAACGCCGAGGCTTGTTCAAGCCATTTCCACAGATAGGGTGCCAGCCCGCGATCCACATGGAGGCGCAGGCGATCGCCATGGCCATGGCGGCAGCACAGAGCATTGACCCCGGCGAAGAGGACGGCGGCGCTGGGCGTCGCCCCTTTGGGATCGAGGGTCATCGCGCGCGCCAGCAGCGAACCGAGCCCTGGGCCTTCGATCTCGAACATATGCAGGCCGGCATCGAGGGCGCTGACCGCGAAGCCTTCGTCATGCCAGCCCGGCAGGATGTCGAAAGGCGTTTCCGACACCGCCAGGATGCGGTCGCGGGCGATGCGCAAAGCGTAGCGCCGGCCCGTCGCGGTCGCGAGCGCGCCCACCGCCTCAGCCTCCAAGTCCGACGCTGTGCTCCAGGCGGCGATGTTGCCGCTCACCAGGCATTGGCTGAAGCCCGAAGCTGAGCGGATGGCGAGGCCCTCCGCCGCTATGACCGCGGTTTTCCAATCGGGCACGGCCGACCATTTCCCGGCGAGATCACGCATTGAGCCGTTCTCCTTCCGGATCGAAGGCGCAAGGTGGCGTGATCGTCGCGCGCCGGACTGTTCCCAGATGCCGGATATCGATGGCCTCGCCATGGCGCGAGGCGCCGCGCTCGATGAGCCCGAGGGCGATCGGGCGCTCGAGCGTCGGGCTCATATGGCTCGAGGTCACGAAGCCCTGGCTCCGGGTCATGCCCTTGTCGCGCGTGACGCCATGGCTGCCGGCCGGCAGCGGCGGCTCGCTTTCAGCGACGGCGAGGCCGACGAGCTGCAGGCGGTCGTCCTTGCTGGCGACCTCGGTGAAGAGCGAGCGGCGGCCGACATAATCGCTCTGGCGCTTGATGCGCGGCCCCGCGACGCCGAGATCATGCGGCATGGTGGTGCCGTCCGTGTCCTTGCCGATGACGATATAGCCCTTCTCGGCGCGCAGAATCATCAGCGCCTCGAGGCCGATGGTCACCGCATCGAAGGCCTTGCCCGCCTCTTTGAGCCGCACCCAGAGCGGCTCGGCCCGATCGGCGCGGATCGACAGCTCATAGCTGCGGTCGCCGGTGAAGCTCACGCGCGCGACGCGCAGCCTGTCCGTGCCGAACCTGTCTTCGCCCACCGCCATATGCGGCAGGTCGCGATCATCGAGCGAGAGGCCGAGATCGAGCGCTGCGAGCAATGGCTTCGATTGCGGACCCGAAACGGTCAGCGTCGCCATCTCGGCCGTGGCATTGTGGATATAGACCGCATCGCGGCCGAAGCGATCCTGCCGCCATTCCTCGAGCCTGGCATGCACGGAAGCCACATGCAATGAGGAGCAGGAGACGATGAAGCGGTGCTCGTCCAGCCGCACCAATATGCCGTCATCGAACACGACGCCCGATTCCGCCAGCATGAAGCCGTAGCGGCAGCGGCCCGGCTTGAGCGTCGACATGGTGTTGTAATAGATGAAGTCGACGAATTCGGCGGCCTTTGGCCCCATCACCTCGATCTTGCCGAGGGTGGAGCCGTCGAACAGCGCCACCGATCGGCGGGCGCGCCGTGCCTCTTCCTGGATCGCGCGCTCGGCATCAGCGCCGCCATAATGCGCCGGGCGCAGCCAGCCGCCATATTCCTGGAACACCGCGCCTCGCGCGCGATGCGCCGTCTCGAGCGGCAGCCGGCGCACCGGCGCCATCAGTTCGCCGCCATTGAGGCCGGCGAAGCTCGTGAACGGCACGGGCGTGAAAGGCGGCCGATAGGTGGTGATGCCGGTTTCGGGCACGGAGCGTCCGGTGATGCCGGCCATCAGCGCGAGACCTGGCAGGTTCGAGGTCTTGCCCTGATCGGTCGCCATGCCGAGCGTGGTGTAGCGCTTGAGATGCTCGACCGAGACGAAGTTCTCGCGCGCCGCGAGCGCCACGTCCTTCGCCGTCACATCGCTCTGATAGTCGATCCATACGCGGCCTTTCATGCGTGCATCGGGCCATGTTGCGAGAATCCCGTCCTTGGTGTCGCCCATGGCTGCACCCACGAGCGTGATCCCGTCGACCGGATCGCCCGGCAGGAAGGCGGCGCGCGCTTCGTTCCAGACCGGCCTGCCCTTCGCTTGGGCATAAAGGTGGATGGTCGGCGTGGCGCCGCCGGAGACGAGCACGCAATCAGCGGGCAATGCTATGCCATCATCGAGCGTGACGCCGTCGACACGCATCCGGCCGCGCGCCGACACGATGCTGCGTCCGGCAAGCCGCCTGACGCCCTCCGGCGCGGCGGGAAGCGGTCCTTTGCGCATCTCGACAAGCGTCACCTCGGCACCGGCTTTGGCCAGCGCGCCCGCCACCTCATAGGCGCTGTCATTATTGGTGGCGATCACGATGCGCCGGCCCACGCGCACGCCATAGCGGCGCAAATAGACGAGTGCCGAATCCGCCGACATGATGCCGGGCAGGTCGTTATTGGCGAAAGGCAAGGGCCGCTCGATGGCGCCGGTTGCGAGAATGACCTGGCGCGGCCTGACTCGCCACAGCGTGTCCGGACGGCCGTCATGATGGCGCTGATTCAGCGCGACGAGATTATGGTCATAGATGCCGAAGGCGGTGGTCGAGGTGAGGACCTGATGGCCGTCACGCTTGAGCGCCGCGACCGTCTCCTCAGCCCATTGCGGGCCGGGCTGGCCGTCGATCTCACCGTCGCGATGCAGCAGCGAGCCGCCCGCCGTTGATTGCTCATCGACGACCATGATGGACTTTCCCGCTTGAGCGGCGAGCTTCGCCGCGGCAAGGCCCGCCGACCCGGCGCCCACGACCAACACGTCGCAATGATGGTTGATCCGATCGGCGGCTTTCGCCGCTTTCCAGGCGGGATCGACCTTGCCCAATCCGGCCATGGCGCGGATCCGGGGCTCGAAGCGATGCCAGTCGGGCCACATGAAGGTCTTGTAGTAGAAGGCGGCGGGAATGAAGCGCGCGAAGCGGTCGAGGAAAGCGCGGGTATCATTGAGCGCATCGGGTGCGGCATTGACGCTCCGCGCGATGAGCCCCGGTCGGGCGGGCTCGGTCGTGGCGCGCATATTCGGGCCTCTGCCGGCGATATCGACAAGGGCGTTCGGCTCCTCGACGCCCGCACCCCAGATGCCGCGCGGCCGGTGATATTTGAAGCTGCGCCCGACGACCGCGACATCATTGGCGAGAAGTGCTGAAGCGATCGTGTCGCCGTAGAAGGCCTCGATCTCGCGTCCGTCGAAGCTCAAGGAGACCGCGCGCGAGCGATCGATGGCGCTGCCGCCCGAGGGAAGACGAGAGGCACTCATTTGGCCTCGCTCGTGTCGGCGATCGCCGTCGCTGAGTGGACCTTGTGGCTGACGCTGTCGCGTTCCATCACGAAGAACTCGCCGCAGGTCACATGCAGCCAGACTTCGCGCGTGGCGCCCTTCGGATTGGCGCGCATGTAAAGATAGTTCGCCCAGTCTTCGGCCGGCACATCGGCGCCGTCGGGCCTTAAATTTCCGGCTTCGCCGCCATAATGGAATTCGCTCTCGGCGCGCGGGCCGCAGAAAGGACAATTGAAGATCTGCATGATTCTCTCCTGTCCTAATGCGCGATGCCGGAGCCTGCCGCCTCATCGATGAGGCGCCCAGTCGAGAAACGGTCGAGATCGAAGGGACGGCTGATGTCGTGATGCTTCCCGGTGGCGAGGAGATGAGCGAGCAGCGTGCCGCCCGCCGGGATGGCCTTGAAGCCGCCGGTGCCCCAGCCGCAATTGAGGAACAGTCCTGGCAGTGGTGAGGGCCCGATGATCGGCGATGAATCGGGCACCACATCGACGATGCCGGCCCATTGCCGCATCAGCTTGAGTTGGCCGAAAACCGGGAACATCTCGAGGAGGCCCGCGATCACGCCTTCGAGCACCGGCAGGCTGCCGCGCTGGCCGTAAGAGGGAATGCGGTCGAGCGCGCCGCCAATGACCATTTCGCCCTTGTCCGACTGGCTGACATAGACGCCGGTGCCGGGCGAGGCCACGACCGTGTCGAGGATCGGCTTGACCGGCTCCGACACGCAGGCTTGCAAGGCATAGGAGTTGATCGGCAGGCGGAATTGGGCCTTGGCGGCGAGCACCGAGGAATGGCCGGCAACCGCCATGCCGATGCGTTCGGCGCGCATCGCGCCTTTGCTGGTCACCACGCCGCGGCAGCACCCGCCCTCGATGATGAAATCCGTGACCTCACAGTTCTGGATGATATCGACGCCAAGTCCACTCGCGCTCCGCGCGTAGCCCCAGGCGACGGCATCATGGCGCGCGGTGCCGGCTCTCCCCTGCCACACGCCGCCAAAGACCGGAAAGCGCGCTTGCGATGAGAAATTGAAGATCGGCGCTACCCGGCGGACATCCTCGGCCGAGAACAGCTCGGCATCGATGCCGTTGATCTGCATGGCATTGACGGTGCGCGTGGCGATTTCCATCTCGATCGCGCTATGGCACAGATTGATCATGCCGCGCTGCGACAGCATGATGTTGTAGTTGAGCTCGCGTGCCAGCCCCTCATAGAGCCGGTGCGAGAGGCCATAGAGCGCGACGCTTTCCGGATAATAGTAGTTGGAGCGCACCACGGTGGTGTTGCGCCCGGTATTGCCACCGCCGATCCAGCCTTTCTCCAGCACCGCGACATTGCCGATGCCATGCGTCTTGGCGAGATAATAGGCGCTCGCCAGGCCATGGCCGCCGCCGCCGATGATGATCACGTCATAGTTTTTCTTCGGGCTGGGCGACGTCCAGGCCGGCGCCCAGCCGGTCTGGCCGGCGAGACCTTCCTTGAGGAGCGAGAAAGCGGAATAGCGGCGGGTCATGCTTCGGCCTCTGTGAGATCGTCACGCGCGCATCTTGGTACCTTTCGGATCATAGGGCGAGGCTTCGATGACGCGTGCCTGGCGCTCGACACCGACGATATGAACCGAAAGCTCCGTCCCCGCCCCCGCCGCCTCCGGCTCGACCAGCGCCATGGCGAGGCTCTTGCCGACCGTGTGGCCATAGCCGCCCGAGGTGATGAAGCCGACACGGCGGCCCTTCAGCCAGATCGGCTCATAGCCCGACGCATCGGCATCCTCAGCGTCGATCGCGAGCGTGACGAGGTTGCGGCGTGGACCGCCACTCGCTTTCTCCTCCAGCGCCGCGGCACGGCCGATGAAATCGCCCTTGTCGAAGGCGATCCAGCGGTCCATGCCGGTCTCGGCGGCCGTGTAGCCTTGGGTGAATTCGCGCGACCAGATGCCAAAACTCTTTTCGAGCCTGAGCGCATTGATGGCATTGAAGCCATATTCGGTGATGCCGAGATCCTTGGCCGCGCCGAGCAATGTGCTTCTCAGCGTCGCATGCTCATTGGCGCGGCAGCTGATCTCATAGCCGAGCTCGCCCACGACCGAGAGCCTGCCGACCTTGGCGCGGATCAGCCCGACATCGAGGCTGCGGCAGGCGAGGAAGCCCAAGGCCCTATGCGACACGTCCTGATGCGTCACGCGCTGGAGCAGCTCGCGCGACCGAGGTCCGGCGAGCGAGAAGCCGACCACATCGTCGGAAATGTCGCGCACCGCGACATTCTCCGCCGGATGCTGCTCGAACCAGCGCATGTGCCATTGCCGCAAATAATAGGAGCCCATGATCCACCAGGTGCCGTCGCCCCAGTTGAAGATCGTGAGGTCGCCCTTGAGCTTGCCGTTCTCGCCCAGCATGGGGGCGAGCCTGGCGCGGCCGGGCTTGGGCAAGGCGCAGGCGACGAGCCGGTCGAGCCAGCTTTCTGCCCCCGGTCCCGAAACCTCGTAGCGCGAGAAGGCGCTGATATCGAGAAGGCCGACACCTCCACGCACCTTACGGCATTCCTCGCCGACAATGGCGAAAGCGTTGGAGCGCCTGAGGGTCGGCGGCTCTTCGAAACCCTCAGGAGCAAAATAGAGCGGCACTTCCATGCCCCAGGAATTGCCCCAGCGGGCGCCGGCTTCGGTCATGGCGTCATGGGCGCCCGCCGTCTTGAGCGGCCGGCCGGCCGGCAGCTGTTCATTGGGATAGCTCATGACGAAGCGGCGCGAATAAAACTGGCCGGTCGTCTGGCGGATATATTCGCGGTTCGACGCGAAATCGCCATAGCGCGCGATGTCCATGCCATAGACATCGGCTTCGGGCTCGCCATGGATCATCCATTCGGCAAGCGACTTGCCGACCCCGCCGCCTTGCAGGAAGCCCGCCATGACGCCGCAGGCGATCCAGTAGTTGGGAACGCCGCGCACCGGCCCGACCAGCGGATTGCCGTCGGGCGAGAAGGTGAAAGCGCCGTTCACCCAGCGCTTGATGCCGGCCGTCTCGAGGCAGGGATAGCGGCTGAAACCCAGCGCCAGCTCATCGGCGATGCGGTCCTTGTCTTCCTGGATGAGGTCGAAGCCATAATCCCACGGCGCGCCGTCCATGTTCCAATGCTTGTGGTTGATCTCATAGATGCCGAGCAGCATGCCCTTCTGCTCCTGGCGCATATAGGTAAAGCCTTCGAGATCGGCGACCAGCGGCAGTTCCTTGTCGAGCGCCTTGACCTCGGGAATGGTCTCGGTGACGAGGTAATGATGCTCCATGGGCGAGACCGGGAGCTCGATGCCGGCCATGCGCCCGACCTGCTTGGCCCATAGGCCTGCGGCATTGACGACATGCTCGGCGGTGATCGTGCCCTTCTCCGTCACCACGTCCCAATGTCCGTCGGGACGATGCTTGAGCTCGAGCACACGGTTGTGTTCGATGACTTCCGCGCCGCGCTTCTTCGCTGCCTTGGCATAGGCATGCACCGTGCCGGCGGGATCGATATAGCCTTCCCTTTCGGCAAAGAGGCCGCCAATAAGGCCGTCGGTGTTGATGATCGGACAAAGCTTGCGGATCTCATCGACGCCGACCAGATGGGCATCTTCGATGCCGATCGTCTGGAAGACGCGGTAGGAGGCCTTGAGCCATTCCCAGCGTTCGGGTGCGGCGGCGATGGCGATGCCGCCGGTCATATGCATGCCGATATTCTGGCCCGATTCCTTCTCGATTTCCGACAGGAGATCGATCGTATAGGCCTGGAGCGCTGCGATATTGGGATCGGCGTTGAGCGCATGGAAGCCGCCAGCCGCATGCCAGCTCGAGCCCGCGGTGAGGATCTCGCGCTCGATCAGCACGAGATCGCGCCAGCCGAATTTCGCCAGATGATAGAGGACCGAGGCGCCGACAACGCCGCCCCCGATCACCACTGCCCGATAATGCGATTTCATCCCGTCTCTCCTTCGCCGAACCCAGAGGTTAGAGATAATGGACACATATGTCTAGTACTCTGCTGAGCACCTGCAATACCTATAACAACAGCAGCAGGATTTAATGTACATGCTTGTCTAGTACTAAGCAATGAGCTAGCCTTGCCGCCTTCGGTCGGGAAAGGCCGCAAAACCAAGGGAGTGAAACGAAATGAGTGACATCGCCGATGAATTCAACAAAGCTTCGCTCAATCGCCGGGAACTCTTGCGCTCCGGCAGCCTGCTTGGTCTGGCAGCGCCCTTGGCCGGCGGGCTCGGCGCCGCGGCCTTGTCCAATCTCGCAGCGACGCCTGCCGAGGCGGCAGCGGGCCAGCTGGTCATCGGCGTCACCCAGGAAGCGGTGAACTTCAACCCGCTGCTCTACGTCAATACCGGGGTCGAGACCTCGGTCGAATTCATCGTCTTCGACGCGCTGTGGAAGTTCGATCCCTCAGGCAAACTCCTCGCCAATCTCGCCGCCGAGATCCCGACCGCGGAGAATGGCGGCATTTCCGCCGACGGTCTCACCTGGACGATCAAGCTCCGCCCCGGCGTCAAGTGGCATGACGGCAAGCCTTTCACCTCCGCCGACGTGGTCTTCACGCTCGATGTCATCCGCGATCCGAAAGTCGTGGTGAGGAGCCGCAACGGCCATGAGCATGTCGAAAGCTACGAAGCCGTCGATGACCACACCGTGCGCATCAAGCTCAAGGACAGTTTTGCGCCCTATGTGGTGTCGTGGCAGAAGACCAGCATCATTCCGAAGCACATATTGAGCGGCATCGACATCAACACGGCGCCCTTCAATGTCCAGCCCATCGGCACCGGGCCCTTCAAGTTCAAGAGCCGGGTCGCCGGCAGCCATATCGAGTTCGAGCCCAATCCCGATTATCACGGCGGCGCGCCGAAGCTCACCTCGCTGGTCCAGAAATACGTGCCCGACCAGCAGACGCTCTATGCCCAGTTCCAGACCGGCGAGGTCGACATCTACGAGCTGCAGGGCATTCCGCCGCTGCTCTACGCCAAGGCCAAGACGCTGCCGAACTGCAAGGTCGAGCCCAGCGCCTCGCCTTTCGTGGAATTCATTTATTTCAACTGCGGCAAGCCGCAGTTCCAGGACAAGCGGGTGCGCAAGGCCATCTATATGGCGATCGACAAGAAGGGCTGGATCGATGCCGTCTATTACGGCGTGCCGATCCCGTGCTCGAGCTACCTGCCGCCCAATCACTGGGCCTATAACAACAAGCTGGTCGATCCGGGCTTCGATCCTGCGAAGGCCGCGGCCCTTCTCGATGAGGCGGGCTGGAAGGTCGGCGATGACGGCGTGCGCGCCAAGGATGGTGTGCGCCTCGCCTTCACCATGTCGACCACGGCCGGCAACAAGGCGCGCGAGCAGGCGCAGCAGCTCGTCCAGCAGAACCTCAAGAAGGTCAATGTCGAGATGACCATCAAGAACATGCCGGCCTCGGTCGTGTGGGGCGACTATACGGTCAAGAGCGAGTTCGACACGCTCATGGTCGGCTGGGACGCGCTCCTCTATCCCGACCCCGATTATGGCGATCGCATCATCAGCAAGTCGATACCGGCCAAGGGCGGCAGCGGCTCCAACTATGTCCAATACGAGAATCCCGAGATCGACGAGCTCTGCGCCAAGGGCGTCACGACGGTCAAGCAGGAGGACCGCAAGGCCATCTATGACCGCATCCAGGAAATTCTCCTGGACGACCTGCCTTTCGCGCCGATCTTCGCCTACCAGACGATCGTCGGCGTGAAGGACCGGGTCGGCGGCTATGTGCTCAATCCCTATACGCCGATCAACACCTGGAATCCGGCGGATTGGACGGCGAGTTGAGTTGACCTCGCCTGAGCGAAGCCAGACAATCGGGGAATGGCCCGCTTCCTGATCAACCGGCTCGTGCAGTCGGCGATCCTCCTGCTCGGCGTCTCGATCGTCGGCTTCGCGCTGATGCATCTGGCGCCGGGCGGGCCGCTCGCGGTCTATACCCTGAACCCGACGGTGACCGCCCAGGACATCGAGCGGATCAAGGTATTGTTCGGCCTCGATCAGCCCGTCTACGTCCAGTATCTCAAATGGGCGGGCGGATTGCTCAGCGGCAATTGGGGCTATAGCTTCTTCGGCGGCCAGCAGGTGCGCGAGATCGTCCTCGACCGCCTGCCGGCGACCTTCCTGCTCATGGGCACGAGCCTCGCTCTGGCGCTGGTGATCGGCGTCGCCATCGGCACGCTGGCGGCGGTCAGGCGCAATTCGATCTTCGACTACGCGACCGCCATTGGCGCCATGATCGCGCTGTCCTTGCCGACCTTCTGGTTCGGACTGCTTTCCATCTTCTTCTTCGCCCAGACGCTCGGCTGGTTTCCGGCGGGCAGCATGACGAGCATGGGCGGCGGCGGCTTCCTCGACCGGCTGCATCACCTGGTGCTGCCGGTCGTCGTCCTGGCGCTGGTGCTGGTGGCGCAATGGAGCCGCTATACGCGCTCCTCGATGCTCGACATTCTCGACCAGGATTTCGTGCGCACGGCGCGCGCCAAGGGGCTCAAATCCTCACGCGTCCTGGTGAATCACGGGCTCCGGGCCGCGCTGGTGCCGCTGGTCGCGCTCGCCGGCCTGCAATTGCCGCTGCTCGTCGGCGGCGCCTTGGTGACGGAAACGGTGTTCAGCTGGCCCGGCATGGGCCTCTTGTTCATCTCGGCGCTGAGCACCCGCGACTATCCGGTGCTCATGGCCATCCTGATGGTCGGCGCCGTCGTCGTCATCCTGGGCAATCTTCTCGCCGACATCATCATCGCCGTCGTCGATCCACGGGTGAAGCTCCATGATGAGTGATGTGGCACTCGAGCCGCAGGTCGTAGCACCGCCGCGCCGCGTCAGCGCCTTCCGCCGCCTGCTGCGCCATCGCCTGGCCCTCCTCGCTCTGATCGTGCTCGCGGTGCTGGTGATCGGATCGGCGGGCGCCCCGTGGCTCGCGCCGCATGATCCCGAAGAGCTCGACATCGCCAACCGCTATGCCCCGCCTCTGACCGAAGGCCACATCCTCGGCAGCGACGATCTCGGCCGCGACGTGCTGACCCGGCTCATGTATGCGGGCCAGATCTCGCTTTCCGTCGGCATCGCGGCGATGCTGGTCACCGTGATCGTCGGATTCTCCGTCGGCGCCTTCGCCGCCTATTATGGCGGCTGGATCGGCGTGCTCTTGATGCGCCTGACCGACATCATGCTGTGCTTTCCGAGCGTCTTCCTGCTGCTCTTCGTCGCCGCCTTCGTCACGCCGAGCCTCGCCTCCATGGCGCTGATGATCGGTCTCACCTGCTGGATGGAGATCGCGCGCATCGTCTATTCGCAGATCCTGGTCCTGAAATCGGCCGACTTCATCGCCGCCGCCCGGATGATCGGCACGCCCTCCTGGCGCATCGTGCTGCGCCAGATCCTGCCCAACACGCTGGCGCCGGTGCTGGTCGCTGCGACTTTGAACACGGCGAACGCCATCCTGCTCGAAAGCTATATCAGCTTCCTGGGCTATGGCATCCAGCCGCCCGCGGCGAGCTGGGGCAACATGCTGACCAATGCCCAGAGCGATTTCCAGGTCGATCCCTGGCTAGCCGTTTTCCCAGGACTTGCCATCACGCTCGCCGTGACCAGCTTCAACTTCATCGGCGACGGCCTGCGCGATGCCCTCGATCCGCGGATCCGCGACCGATGACGGAACAGCGCTCCGATCCGTTGCTCGAGGTCGAGAACCTCTCCGTCGCTTTCGGACCGGCCAAGGCCGTCGACGGCATTTCCTTCGCCGTGGCGCAGGGCGAGATGCTGGGCCTCGTCGGTGAATCGGGCTGCGGCAAGTCGACGACCGCGCTAGCGCTGATGCGGCTCCTGCGCGATGCGAGCCTCGGCGGCTCCGCCTGGCTCGAGGGCGTCGATCTCCTGGCGCTGGATGAGGCCGCCATGCGGGAAAGGCGCGGCGCTGCGGTCGGCATGATCTTCCAGGATCCGGCGACGGCGCTCCATCCGATGATCCGGGTCGGCGACCAGATCGTCGAGGCGCTGCAGGCGCATCTCGATTTGCCGCGCGCTGAGGCCCGCCGCCGCGCCGTCGATCTCCTGCGCAAGGTCGGCATTGCCGCGCCCGAGGAACGGTTTTCCGTCTATCCGCATGAGATGTCGGGCGGCATGTGCCAGCGCGTGGTGATCGCCATGGCGATGGCCTGCTCGCCCAAGCTGCTTCTCGCCGATGAGCCGACGACGGCGCTCGATGTCACCGTGCAGGCGCAGATCCTCGATCTGTTGCGCGGCCTGGCGCGCGAGGCGGGCATGGGCGTCATCCTGATCACCCATGATCTGGGCGTCGCCGCCGGCATGACCGACCGCGTCGCCGTCATGTATGCGGGCGAGATCGTCGAGATGGCGGCGACCGAGGAGCTGTTCGCCAGGCCCGCCCACCCCTACACGCTCGGCCTCCTGCGTTCCATCCCGCAGCTCGACAGCGGCTGGGACGAGCCGGTGCCGACCATTCCCGGCAGCGTGCAAGGTGCCGAGCGCCAGACCGGATGCCGTTTCGCGCCGCGCTGTGCCAAAGCGAGCGAGGCCTGCCGCGTCCCGCCGGCGCTGAGGGACATCGGCAACGGCCATTCGATCTCCTGCTGGAACGCGCCATGACCGACGTGCTGACCGAAGCCCAGGGCCTCGCACGCCACTACCGTATCGGCCGGCGCGTCCTCCATGCGCTCGACGGCGTCGACCTTGCCGTCGATCGCGGCGCGACCTTGGGCCTGGTCGGCGAATCGGGCTCAGGCAAGAGCACGCTCGGCCGCACGCTGGTCGGCCTGCAGAGGCCGACTCTCGGCAAGGTCCTGTTCGAAGGCAAGGATGTCGCCGCCGCCGAGCCTTCCTTCCTCAAGCGCCTGCGCCGCCAGCGCCAGATCATCTTCCAGGATCCCTCGGGCGCGCTCAATCCGCGCATGACCATTGGCGCCACGGTGCTGGAGCATTTGAGCGTGCAGGGCTGGTCGCGCGCCGAGGCGCAGCGTCAGGCGGCAGTGGCGATCGAGCAGGCGGGGCTCTCGACCGCCTTCCTGTCGCGCTATCCGCATGAGATCTCGGGCGGCCAGCGCCAGCGCGCCGTGATCGCGCGCGCCATCAGCACCGATCCCGCCTTCATCGTCGCGGACGAGCCCGTCTCGGCATTGGACGTCTCGACCCGCGCCCAGATCATGAACCTCTTGCGCAAGCTCCAGATGGAGCGCGGACTGACGATGCTGTTCATCAGCCATGATTTGAGCGTGGTCGCGCATATGTGCCGCGACGTGGCGGTCATGCATCTGGGGCGCATCGTCGAGCGCGCGCCCCGCACCGTCTTGTTCAAGACGCCGCGCCATCCCTATACCGCGGCCCTGATGTCGGCGATCCCGATTCCCGATCCTGTCCGCGAGAAGAAGCGCACCCGTATCATCCTGAAGGGCGAGACGCCGAACCCGGCGAACAAGCCTTCGGGCTGCAGCTTCCACACGCGATGCCCCCGGGCGACGGATGTCTGCCGCAGCGTCGATCCGCCGATGCGCGAGATGGGCAAGGGTCACGAGATCGCCTGCCATCATCCGCTGGAATAGGCTGCCTCCTTATTAGAGGATTCTTCATATGGAGTTCGCGAGCCTCATGAAAAGATGAACCACTCTACGTCGTTTCCCCTTCTCCCGCGCGGCACGCGTGGGAGAAGGTGGCCGAAGGCCGGATGAGGGCTCTTTGGTGCAGCGTGCTCTTATCTCAACGCGTATGCCTTGCTGCAACAAAGAGCCCTCACCCGCCCTATCGGGCACCCTCTCCCATTGCTTCGCAACGGGAGAGGGGGGACATCGGAGGCGGATCACTCGCTTCAAAATTCTCATATGCGATAGTCCCGATGGATGAGTTCGGGGCTCAAACATTCGTCTATGAGAAACTTCACCCGGCCTCAATAGGCGGGCCAAGCAAGCCCGATACCTGCCGCCCGTCTGGCTGTTACTTCGCCAGCCAGCCCTCGTCGAGCGTTTCACGCAGAGCCTGCAGCATGATCGCCGCCAGATGCGCAGCCGTAGGTCCCGCCTCCTTGTCGGCGCGGTGCAGCACGAGGCCGAGTGACGGCAGCGGCGGCAGGCCGTGCGACGAAGGATCGAGCATGCGCACGCCGCGCGGCAGTCCGATCGGCGTGCGCATCGTGATGCCGAGTGCTGCCGCCGTCGCCGCCCACAGGCCGCCGAGGCTCGGGCTCACGAAAGCGAGGCGCCAGGAGAGGCCATGCTTGTCGAGCTCCTGGCAGGCGATGGTCCTGATCATGCAAGGCGCTTCGAGCGCCGCGAGCGGCAAGGGCTCATCATTGTCGCGATGCCAGACCGTCACATCGCTGGCTGGACCCAGCCAGCACAGCGGCACCTTGGCGATGCGCTCGACGAAAGCCGGCGCTTCGCCGCCGTCCCAGGCCAGCGCCAGGTCGAGGCGGCCCGACGCGATCTTCTCGATGAGCGCGCTATTGCGCGCGACATGCCCTTCGATCCTGACCTTGGGATGCGAGCGCGCGAAACGGCCGAGAACTTCCGGCAGCATCGCCTCGCCGAAATCCTCTTGGAGTCCTAAGCGAATCCATCCTTCCAATTCGACGCCGCGCACGGCGCCCACCGCCTCGTCATTGAGTTCGAGCAGACGGCGGGCATAAGAGAGCAGCGCCTCCCCGCCATTGGTCAGAGCGAGGCCCCGCCCCGATTTGCGCACCAGCGGAATGCCCGCCTGCTCCTCGAGCTTCTTCAGCTGCGCGCTCACCGCCGATGTCGAGCGGCCCAGGCGGTCGGAGGCGCGGGCGAAGGAGCCGAGCTCCATGCCGGTGACGAAACTCCGGAGCGCATCCATGTCGAGATTGGTGAAACCCATGACAATCATCCCAAAAACCAGGACTAATTATCCTGAATAATCCGATTTTCGGTACAATCATGAGGCTCCATATTGTGGCTTGTCAACCCGCAAATGGAGAGTGCCAGCCCTTCGTCCGCATATCGCTTTTGGCCGGCAAGTCGCCGGATTATCTCAAAGCCATTTCGGACAGCCTCCACCAGGCGCTCGTCGAGAGCTTCGAGGTGCCCGAGAAGGACCGCTTCCAGGTCTTCCACCAGCACCAGCCGAACGAGCTCGTCTTCGACCGGGACTATCTCGGCGGCCCGCGGTCGGAAGATTTCATCCTCATCCACATCACCACCGGCAAGCCGCGCACGCTTCAGGTCAAGCAGCGTTTCTATCGCCGTCTCGTCGAACGCCTCGCCGCGGCGCCCGGCATCCGTCCCGAGGACGTGATGATCGTCATCGCCTCGTCCACTTTCGAGGAATGGTCCTTCTCCTCCGGCATCTGTGCCGCGACTCCATCGCAGGAGGCCGCCTGATGCTCGCCATGCAATACAGCTTCACACTCCCCGCCGATTACGACATGAGCATCATCGCACGGCGCATCCGCGACAAGGGTCCGATGCTCGACGGCTTTCCCAAGCTGCGCTTCAAGGCCTATCTGTCGGCGAAAAAGAAGGATGGAAGTGCCGAGAACCTTTATGCGCCCTTCTATGTCTGGGACCATCCCGATGGTATGAGCAATTTCCTCAGCAGTCCTGGTTTCGCGGCGCTGACGCGCGATTTTGGCTGGCCGCGGGTCGCGACCTGGACCGTGTGGCATGCACAGCAGGCGAAGGATCTGTCCGCCGCACGCTTCGCCAGCCGCGAGATCACGACGATCGCCCCCTATTCCGATCTCGCGGCGCTGCGCAAATCCACGAGCGATGCGGCAAGTGCCGCGAGCGATGCGCTCGCCGATGTCGTGGGCTTCGACCCGACGGCATGGACCCTGGTGCGTTTCCGCCTGTGGCGCGAGCCGCCGAAAGCTTTTGCCGGCGATGCGCAGCTTTACGATGTCGGGCACATTTCGCTGCCGTGAAGATCACCGCCGCGCCATTAAACGGCGGGGGCCGGGTCCCAGCTCCGCCAGCCGGTCACCCGGATTGCGCAGCGGGCAATCTTTCAGCGACAGGCAGCCGCAGCCGATGCAGCTGGTGATCTGGTTGCGCAATTGCATCAGGCTGTCGATGCGCTCCTCCAGCATCTCCCGCCATGTAGCGGAGAAACGCCGCCAGTCGCGGCTGGTCGGCACATGGTCATGTGGCAGGTCGGAAAGGGCGTCGCGGATCACGGCGAGCGGGATGCCGGCGCGCTGCGCGATGCGGATGATGGCGATGCGGCGCAGGACGGCGCGGTGATAGCGGCGCTGGTTGCCTTGCGTGCGCCAGCCTTCGATGAGGCCTTTCGTCTCGTAGAAGTGGATGGTGGAGACGGCAATGCCGCTGCGCCGCGCCACTTCACCGACCGTGAGGATGATCTTGACGCCGTTCTCTGCCATGGGCCTGAACCTCAATATTGCATGAGGTTAGAAGGAATCGCGCCGGAGAGAAAGAGTTACGTCGCCGCGCGCTTCGGCCGCGCCTCGAGCGTGGCGATCGCCCTCTCGAGCAGCGTGCGCGTGCGCGCCACGGCGGCATCGTCCAGCAGGGACGGATTGAGATAGAGATCGAGCCCCGGCATATGCTCGCTGATCAGACTCGATACCTGGCCGCCGCTCGCCAATATGCCGTCGATCACATAGGGCACGACCGGACGGCTGATGCCCTTCATCTGGATCGGCGGCAGCGAATGGGCGGTGAACATCTCGCGCACCAGCGCATAGGTTTCGTATGAGAGCACGATCTGCCCGGGCTCGGCGATAGATTGCAGGCGGGCCGCGAGATTGGCTTCCGCCCCGATGATCGTATAGTCCATGCGGTCGGCGCTGCCGAAATTGCCGACATTGCAGAAGCCGGTATTGATGCCCATGCGCACCAGGAACTTTTCCTCGACGCCCATGCCACGCCATTTGGCGTTGAGCTCGGTGGTGCGCGCCTGCATCTCGAAGGCCATCCTGAGGCAGGCCAGCGCGTCCTCGCTGACGCCCTTGGTCTCGGGATCGCCGAAGAAGATCAGGATCGCATCGCCGATGAACTTGTCAACGGTGCCGCCATGCTTGGCCGCGATGGCCGACATCTCGGTGAAATATTCGTTGAGCAGCGCCGTGATCTCCTCCGGCTGCAGCTTCTCGGTCGTCGCCGTGAAATCCTTGATGTCGGAGAAGAAGATGGTGAGCTTCTTGCGCTCGGTCTGGATGGCGACGTCCTTCTCGCCGGCGAAAATGCTCTTATAGAGCTGCGGCGAGAGATAGCGCGAGATCTTCATCGACACCGCGGCGAGGAAGGCGTTGTTGTTTTCGAGCTCCTTGTTCATGCCGGCGATGAGCTTGGACTGCCGGTTCTGCCAGCCGACGACGCCGAGCCCGAAGGCGGCCATCAGGCCGAAATAGCCCATGAGCCATTTGAACGAGAACAGGTTCCTGGCGATCGGCTGGTCGACGATCACTTCCTGGATGCCGCGCACGTCGCCGACCTTCCAGTCGTGCTTCGGGCTTTCCGGATGCGAATTGTGGCATTTGACGCAAGCCTCCGCCATGAGCACGGGCGCCACCAGCCGGACGCGGCCGTCGAAATTGTTCCACGACACATCATTGACGAGCTGCTTCGGGTCAGTCCTGAGTTTCGCGAGCGCCATCTTCTCGAAGGCATCGAGCTCATGCGGGGCCCTTCCCTGGAACGGGAAATCGGAAACGAAGCGATAGGAGATGTTGCCTTGCTGCTCGCCGATCACCTTGCCCAATTCGAGCGAGAGCGTCGCCGGTATGGGGATGGCGCCCGGCACATCGGCATAGTTGTGGATGACCTGCGTCGTCTCGGGATGGGCGAGGACGCGCGCCACGACATTCTTGGCATAATAGCCGCGCACGCTGGTGATGACGGAATTGAGGTCGCTCGCCTGGAGGCGCAGCGATTGCTCGGCGAGGTTGCGCAGATCGAGCCAGGCGGCGAGCGGCAGGCCGGCAAGCAGCAGCAATACGCCGATTACAATCGCCCATTTTGGCAGGCTTCCAGGGCTTCTGTTCGCTTGGTTGGCGGTCATGGCGGAATCACCGGTTATGCTCAGGCAGGCACTATGTCCGAAAATTCCTTTAGGTTCACCTTAGAAACGGCGGCAAAACGCTAAATCGCTTGCCAGGCATAGGCGGGCGAGCCCGACCAGGTCAGGCGATACATGGCGCCCTGGACCACCGACTGGACGACATTGGGCCAGAGTGCCGCGATGCAGGTGCCTTGGGCGTGGCGGACCGAGGGGTAGATGATCCCGTTGTGACCTTCAGCGCGTGCGAGGCTCGCGATCGCATTGCCGGCCGGATAGCCGATCGCCGGGTCCGGATCGAGGCTCGGATGGCCGGGAAGCGCCCTCAGATCGACGAACAGGCCCGACATGCTGGCGAGCATTTCGATATAGTCGACGACCGCCGTGAAGTCGCCCGCATCAGCGAGTGCCCTGGTCAGGTGATGGCCGACCTCGGCGATGCAGGTTTCGACCGCGAGCGCGGCATACCAGGCGCCGCGATCGGCCGGGCTGAACCTCATCGGCTCACGCGGCTTGGCATAGGCAAAGCTCGCATTGATGAAGCGCGCATGCGGGACGCCATGCACGAGCTCGTCGGCGGTAAGCCCGCCGAGGCCACGCTCTTCCGCAATCAGCCTTCCGCTCGTCGCCCCTTCGATTTCGGCGAGGAGGTCGAGCTCATCGGCAGTGTCGGCGAGCGGCGTCATGACGGCCTGACGCAGGCGCGCGCTGGAAACGAGCCTTATGGTGCGCGGGAAGGCCTCGCGGATGAGCGATAGGGATGGCGCGATGTCAGAGCCCGCCACGCAGCGCGTCGATATATTGCCGGGTCTCGATCATGCGCGGGATGCCGCCTTCGATCATTGCCTGGATGGGGGTCTTGCGGTCGAAGATCGGGCCGCGATTGACGAGCTTCGGCCAGCGGTCGGCCATGTCGTCGGCGAACAGCAGATGCAGTCCCTTGAACACGCCGATCAGCGCCGAGGCGCGGGTCAACTGGTCCTGGCTCAGCGTGCCGTCCCACTTGCCGCCCTTCATCCGGTCCCAGGTGCTTTCGGAAACACCGAGAAGGGCCGCACCTTCCGCATTGCTGCCGCCCCAGGCATCGACCAGCCGCAAGACCGCCTTCACCGCGGCACCGGTCAGCCGGCGGCGGTCGGCCTCACCGGAGAATGTCTGCAAGCCGGCATGAGCGGCTTGCGCCCATTCGGCTGCTGCATCGGTCATGATCGCTTCTCCTGACGCGTATATATGCACCAAATGACGCGATGTCAAGCTTAGGCCGGATCCGCCGTTCTTAGCCTTTTCGCCAGCGCCTGCAGGAGCTTCCAGGCCATCGTTCCGTTCTTCTCGACCAGCGGGCGAAACTCCCAGAAGGTGATGCCATAGCAGACGAGGTCGCTCATGGCCGTCACCGTGGCCGAGCGCGGCCCGCCATCGATCAAGGCGATCTCGCCGAAATGGTCGCCGGGTCCGAGGGTTGCGATCTCGACGCCCTTGCGCGAGACCTTGGCCTCGCCCGACTCGATGAAGAAAAAAGCGGCCCCGCCCGAACCTTCCATGATGACCGTCTCGCCCTTGGCGAAACGGCGCTCCTTGATGACACGCGCGATCTGCTCGGCCTCTCGCCGGTCCATGTCGGCGAAGAGCTGCACGCGCCTCAGCGCCGCCACCGGATCGCGCGGCGGTGGGCCGGCCGGTGGTGCCTCGCCGGCTGACTTGCCGGTGGTGACCGCTCGGCATTGCAGGAGATAGAGCTTGCCGTCCTCGACCGCCCATTCGATGTCGCGCCGGGGTCCATAGACCTTCTCGCATTTGAGCGCGAGCTCGCTCAAAGCGCGGAGCTCGGCGTCACCGATCGAGAGCTGGTTCACTTTTTCCGGCGGCACTGGCTCCTCGAACGTGCCGCCCGAGGGAAGCGAGCGGATGGCGATGCGTTTGCGCCCCGCTTTTCGTTCCAAAACCTGGCCTGACCGGTCGAGACGGAAATGGTCGGGGACGACGAGGCCTGCGACCACCGCTTCACCCAGGCCGAAGCTCGCTTCGATCAGGCGCTCGTCGCGCCCCGTCACCGGATGCTCGGTGAACATGACGCCAGCGGCGGTGGGATTGAGCAGCGTCTGGACGACGACGCCGACGCTCGGCTTGGTGAAGAGGCCGACCTTCTGGCGATAGGTGATGGCCGAGTCCGAATTGGCCGACCACCAGACTTCGCGAACGGCGTCGGGGACGTCGGCGGCCGAATGGACATTGAGCACGGTCAGATGCTGGCCGGCGAAGCTCGCATTGACGCCGTCTTCATCGACGGCGGAGGAGCGCACGGCGAAAGGCGGTTTGAGATCGGCAATGGCCTCTTCCACCTCGGCGATGGCCTCTTCATCGCCCGAGGCGACGGCATCGACGAGATCACCCGACAGCGCGACGCCGGGCGGCACGGTGATGCCCTGGCGCGTTGCTTCGCCAAGCCCCACGGCCTTCGAGCCATAGAGCGATGTCTCGCGCACCTTGGCGAAGGGGACGACCTTCTTCACCCCAGCACCGTCACTTCACCCGCATCGCCGTCGACGCGGACGAGCATGCCGTCGGCGATGCGTTCCGTCGCCTCGCGCGTGCCGACGACGCCCGGAATGCCGTATTCGCGCGACACGATCGCCGCATGCGAGAGGAGCCCGCCATTGTCGGTGACGATCCCGCCGAGCAGCGGCAGAAGGATGTTGAAGGCCTCGGTCGTCGATTCGGTGATGAGCACGTCGCCCTTGGCGATGCGGCCGAATTCGGTCGGACCGGAGACACGCCGCGCCGGCCCTTCATAGACGCCCTTGCTCGCCGCGAGTCCGTAAAGAACCGACTCTTTGTTCTCCGCCTTTGAGCTTCCGAAGATATGGCCCAGGCTGGTGAGGGTCGCGCGCATGAGGCGGGCGACAACGGGCGGCAGCTTGGAAAGGTCGGGCGGCAGCGGTGGCGGCGGACCAAGCACAGGCGGCGCGTCCTTTGCCGTATAGGCCGCGCGATACTGAGCGCGCTTTGCCAGTTCATCCGTGGACGGACCGTCTTTGCCGGTGACGAGGGCGCACATTTCATCGAGGCTCGCTTCCAGCATCTGCGGCGGCGACGCGATGCGGCCGCGTTCCGCCACCCGCCGGCCCGCTGCCAGGGCGGCGCGGCGCATCAGGCCCGAGGCCCAGATGTCGCTATAGACGCCGCGCTCGTCTCTGAGCCGATAAGTGAGGCGCGCCTCGGCGAGAAGCGAGTCGAATTCCTGCGCGTGCTGCGCCGGCACCCGGGCGCGGATTTCGACTGTCTGGTCTTCGACATCCGAAGCGACAGTCTCGTCGGAAACGGCGCCGCGGATAGCGCGTAGAAGCGCATCCGGCAGTTCCAGCGCTGTCGGCTCGGCGATGTCGAAGCCGTCGATGAGGCGGTTGCCGACGAGATCGAGATAGGCCTGGATCGCAGCACCGGCTTCGCCGCCATGCGCCCGCAGGCGTTCAAGCACCTTGGCCGGATCGCGGTCGGTCTCCAGGATCTTGCGCGCGGAGGCGTCGTTGGCAAAAGCCCGTTTGAGGCGCACCATCTCCTCGGAACCGCCCGAGGAAACTTCGGCCGAACCGCGCATCAACCCCAAAAGCTCGGAATGCGGCAGGCCCGTCCACTCCGCCCCATGGACGAGGAAGTCTCCGGTCGGCAGCACGGCGGCGGCGGTGAAGCGCATATGCTGGGCGATCATCGCCGCATGGTGGTCGCGGCAGCGCGTCAGATAGGTGGCAAGCTCCTCATCGGAAAGGGCGCCCGGATCGACGGCCTGCAATTTGCGATGCGTGGCGATCGTTGATGGCTTGTGCTTCTCATCCCAGTCCTTGAGCTGCTCGCGCCAGAGTTTCTGCGCATAGACCAGCTCGGCGCGTTTGAAGCGCTCAGGAATGTCGGCTTCGGGCGCCGGCAGCTTCTGATTATAGCCGAAGCCGTTCACATAGGCGACTTGGATGCCGTCGATGAGCATCCCATAGAAGCGGGCGAATTCGCCGGTGCCTTTCTTGAAGGCGGGCGGATGCATCTCCTGCCAGTAATGCGTCATCGGACGGGGGAAATGCACGGGATCCTGTTCCCAGGTTCCCGGCCCCGGCGGCTCGAAACGAAGTGGCGTGGCGGAATCTGACGCAGGCATTGGCGGTTCTCCCCGGGACGGCAGGCTGAGCAGCGGGATTCGTACCAGCCTTGGGGGCCTATGACCTAGCGGAAAAATGGCCGACGATTGCTGCCAAAGCTGTCAGCAGACTTCGGCCGCGGCCGAAACACCCCGCTGCAACGGGTGTTAATCCTTATGGACCCGAAGCAACTCTACATGGATCGCACATGACCCTTCACCACATGCGATTGGCCGGCAGAGGCGAATTCGATCACGCCGCGGCGATGACGGCGGTGGCGGCGATGATCGCCGTCCTCTTCGCCGGCAGCACGGTGCTGACGCCGCTTTACGTCATCTACAAGCAGGCCTTCGGCTTTTCCCAGATCACGCTCACCTTGGTCTATGCGGTCTATGTGGTGGGCAACCTCACGGCGCTGCTCCTTTTCGGGCGCATCTCCGACAGCGTCGGGCGCCGCCCGGTGGCGCTCGCCGCGATGGCCGTCGCGGTCTTGAGCGCCTTCATCTTCCTGGTCGCCGGCAATGTCGTCTCCTTCGACATCGCGCGCATCCTGAGCGGTTTTGCCATTGGCGTGGGGGCGGGAACGGGAACCGCTTGGCTCGCCGAGCTGATCGCCCATGAAGACAAGTCCCAGGCGAGCGTGATCGCGACCAGCACCAATTTTCTGGGCCTCGGAGTCGGCGCTTTGGCCTCGGGCCTGCTCGCCGATTATGCGCCTTTGCCCTTGCGCCTGACCTTCATCGTCTATCTGTTGGCCCTCATCGTCGTTGCGATCCTCATCTGGCACACGCGGGAAACGGCGCAGCGAACGCCGCTCTCGCTGAAAGTCCGGCTTACGGTTCCCGAGAACATCCGCGTGGGCTTCGTCGCTCCCGCCGTGAGCGGCTTCGGCGCCATGGCCCTTGTCGGCTTCTATGCGGCGATTGCCCCCAGCATCCTGGCCCAGCGCCTCCACGAGACGAGCCATGCGGTGGCCGGTGCCGTCTTCTTCGAGCTCGCCATCGTGGCATCGGCCACCATCCTGCTGACGGCGCGCCTCTCGAGCCGCACGGCCATGCTGTCAGGGCTCGGCCTGATGATCCCGACCACTGCCTTGATCGTCGCAGCGCAGATCCTCGCCTCTTTGCCGCTCATGATCATCGCGACCGCGAGCTGCGGCATCACCGCGGCGCTCGGCTATCGCGGCGGCCTGCAGGTGGTGAACCAGATCGCGCCCGCCGATCGCCGCGCCGAGGTGGTGTCGGCCTTCTTCATCTGCTGCTTCTGCGGCAATGCGCTGCCGGTGATCGGCATCGGCATCATCTCGACCCTGGCGGGCGCCATCACCGCGAGCCTGGCTTTCGCGGCGATGATCGCGCTGTTTTCCCTGGCGGCGCTGGGCTTCGGGCTGACATACGCGCGCCGAGGCATGTCGTGACCCACGCTGACCGTTCTCAAAATTCCGTCATTTGAATGCATCTATCTTGCCAAGGACGCAAGATACCCGTAGCCGGCCGTGCATCTGCGAGCAGTGATCGATCAATTGCATGCCTATGAGATCGACCAGGAACCTCTCGGAATAAGGTGATTTGTCTCCCGGCTTCCGCTGAACCCCGAACGACTTCAATATGCCGGAATGCAGACACGCCGAGGGACGAGGGTGACTGCGACCGACAAACACATAGGCGACCAGGAGGTCATCGGAGCTGGCCGAGTCCTGTTCATAAAAGAATCGACAGGCGTCGTCGCTCAACTGGTCTTTGACGCTTTCGACCGCATGCATGAAACCCGGAAGCTCACTTTCATATTCGGCGATTTTCATATCGCCAGGATCCCTGAATATGACCAATTGAGAGAATTTCTCGGCAAGCGGATCCTTGGGCCTTGGACCCTTCGCGAAGGTCAGCGGCAACATACGGCCGAGAAGCTGCATCTCGGAAAAGACAAGCTTGTTGAACAGCTCACGCTCGGACGCGTCGCTCGCGTCGTCCTCGAGAATGTACAATCCGATATTCTTGCGCAGCGAAACAATGTCGCCATTGTCATAGCGAGAGGACTCGATGAGCGCGCGGATCGTCGTGCTATTGACGGGGAATTGTTCCTGCGATGCAAATGCCGGGTGGCTCGCCAGCAATGTCAGGCCGATCAGCAGCAACGCCTGTCGCAACAGAATCCCATGAGCCGTGCGCATCGCCCCTCCTCGGTGGTGCCTATAGGGAGGCATGTTTGCAGCCGAGTCGGCAAGGGGACTTCCACAGGAAATGGGACGGTCGCGACCTAAAGCTGGGCCTCGATAGAAGCCTTATCTATCACCGACCACACTTGCCAGATCTTCTCTTGCCGAAATTCGTAGAATACGTTTTCTGTGAACGAGACTCTCTTCCCGTTTACAGGGAGCCCCAGGAATTTTCCCTTTGGCGTGCAGTTGAAACCTAGCCGGCTCGCAATGTAGGGCGGATCGGAAATCAGCAGCTCGATGTCGAAATGAAGGTCCGGAATTTCCGCGAAATCCCTCTCCAGCATCTGGCGATAGCCTGATAGGCCGATCTGCCGGCCGTTATGGCGCGCCTCGTCGTGAACGAACTGTCCGAGCCTCGGCCAAGCCTGCTCATTCAGGCAGGCAATATAGTCTCGATAGATGTCGCGGAGGCCGGCTATGGTCATCGCGATCGGGTCTCTTCACTGGCCCGTCTTATTCGGGTCGCGCCAGGCCCTTTCGAAAGGCAAGCGCCAGGCATGCGGCGCAATGAGCTGATGGATCGCTTTCGGTCCCCAGGAGCCCGGCTGATAGAGGCTGACCGGCGGCGGGTTTTCCAGCAGCGGGGTCGAGACTTCCCACAGGCGCTCGATGCCTTCGGCGGTGGTGAACAGCGTGTGGTCGCCGCGCATGGCATCGAGGATGAGCCGTTCATAGGCCTCGAGCACGTCGCCGATCCAGCCCGTCTCGTGCATGGCGAACTGCATGCTGAGCTTGTCGAGCCGCATGCCGGGCCCCGGCCGCTTGCCATAGAAGGAGAGCGACACCTTGGACGCATCGGCGAGGTCGAAGGTCAGATGGTCCGGCCCCTGCGCGCCGACGCCGGAGCCCGCCGGGAACATGCTCTTGGGCGGCTCGCGGAAGGCGATGGAGATGATCCTTTGTCCTTCCGCCATGCGCTTGCCGGTGCGCAGGAAGAAGGGCACGCCGGCCCAGCGCCAATTGTCGATGGCGCATTTGAGGGCGATGAAGGTCTCGGTGTCGGATTCGGGATCGATCCCCTCCTCCGACCGGTAGCCGGCGAACTGGCCGCGCACCACATCGCGGGGATCGAGCGGCAGCATCGAGCGGAAGACCTTGTTCTTTTCCTCGCTGATCGGCTTGGGCTCGAGCGCGGTCGGCGCCTCCATCGCCATGAAGCCGAGGATCTGGAAGAGATGCGTCACCACCATGTCGCGATAGGCGCCGACGCTTTCATAAAAGCCGGCGCGCTTGCCGAGATCGAGCGTCTCGGGCACGTCGATCTGCACATGGTCGATGAAGTTGCGGTTCCAGATCGGCTCGAACAGCCCGTTACCGAAACGGAAGGCGAGAATGTTCTGCGCCGCTTCCTTGCCGAGGAAATGATCGATGCGGAAGATCTGCTCTTCCGCGAACACCTCGTGCAATTGCGCGTTGAGCGAGACGGCGCTGGCGAGATCGGTGCCGAACGGCTTTTCCATGATGATGCGGCTGTTGGCGACGAGCCCCGCTTCGCCGAGAAGGCGCACGGCGGCAAGAGCGGCGGCGGGCGGCACGCTCAGATAATGTACGCGCCGGCTGTCGCCGCCGAGCGACTTCTCGGCCGTTTCGACTGCCGCTTTGAGCGCCGGGGCGCCGGCCGAGAGGGGCACGTAGCTCAAGGTTTCGGCGAAGGCCTTCCAATCGGCCTCTTTCACCGCCCGGCTCGAGAATTTATCGAGTGCCTCGCGCGCCAGCTTGCGGAAACCCTCGGTGTCGAGATCCTCGAGCGCCATGCCGATGATCCGGCAGCCGGTGATGAAGCCGGAACTGCACAGATGGAACAGTCCGGGCAGGAGCTTCCGCCGCGCCAGGTCGCCCGTCGCCCCCACCAGGATGAGCACTTGCGGATACTTCGGACCCATCCGGGATGCATTCTTCACCATTGCTGCTGGTCCCCTCGGTTCAACCGCGCCGATGATGGAACGAAATTCGTGCCAACTTCAAGACGGTACGTCCAGACTGGGCCGCCAAGGGACCAGAACATATGTTAATGTGTCGAGCCGAGCCGGCCGAGGGAACGGTACGTCATGGCAGCCTATGTGATCTCCGAAGTCGAAATCCGCGACCGAGAGCGGCCTTGGATTGGGCATTTTCAGCCTCGGGCGATGCGGCAACCGGCGTGGCGCTCACTATCGCCGCCATCCCGTTGTGGTTTCAGCTGTCGCTCATCAGCGAATGCGCCGAGCGCATAGACCGTGCCCTCGCTGCACCGGAAGCGAGCCGGAACAGCGACCGCGACATGCGTCTTCACGCCGCCCGCGCCTGGGCACTCATGCAGACGACGGGTTTGGTGCCCGAGACCGAGGCCGCCTGGCAGCGGGTCCTCGAGCTCGCGGAACAGCAAGGTGACATCGATCATCAGCTCCGGGCGCTCTGGGGGCTGTGGGCGGCTCTTCTCAACCGCTGCGAATTGCGTACCGCCCTGACGATGGCGCAGAAATTCTCCGACCTGGCCACCCGCCAGGCAAGTGAGCAGGATCGCCTCGTCGGCGATCGCATGATCGGCTACCTGCTTCATCTCATGGGCGATCAGCAGGAGGCCCGGCGCTATATCGAGCGCATGCTGGACCAGTACGAATCCCCGGTGATCGGCGCCGAGATCATTCGCTACGTCTTCGACCAGCGCGCCACAGCCCAGTGCTTTCTGGCGCGCATCTTGTGGCTGCAGGGATCCGCCGGTCAGGCGATGCGCCTTGTCGAGACGATGGTCGAAAGCGCGGTTGCCGGCAAGAACGTGCTTTCGCTCTGCCAGATATTGGTCCAGGCCGCATGTCCGATTGCATTCTATGTCGGCGATCTCAAGGCCGTGGAGCGCTATGTCACGATGCTTCTCGATCAATCGGCCCGCCAGGCCCTGGACTTCTGGCGGATCTACGGGCGCTGCTTCCATGCCCTCCTCGTCACCCGACGCGATGGGATCGATGATGGGGTCCTCAAGCTGGGCGCGGCTGTCGATGACCTGCGCGACATTCAATACGGCGTCTACTACACCATGTTTGTCGGCGAATATGCGGCAGCGCTCGCAGGCGCGCATCGGCCGCTGGAGGCGCTCGCGGCCGCCGACAAGGCGCTCGCCCGTTGTGAACGCAATGGCGAGCGCTGGTATCTTGCGGAATTGCTGCGCATCCGCGGCGAAATCCTGTTGCGCGGAGGAGAGCCGGATGCCGCGCAAAAGGCGGAACAATGCTTCCGGGAAGCGATCGCCTCATCTGAGCGCCAGGGAACCGCCGCCTGGCACCTGCGTTCTGCAGTGAGTCTGGCGAAGCTTCACCGCGCCGAGGGCCGCGATGCGGAGGCGCAAGGCGCTTTATCGCGGGCCTTTGGAAGTTTCAGCGAAGATTTTGAGACTGCGGATATGCGCGAGGCCAAGGCATTGCTGGCCGCTCTTTCGTGAACAACCTTTTACTCTGATCGGACGGCTGGCAAGTGTATGTTCACACTCAGACAGGCTGAATGAGGAGAAAGGGCCATCCCATGAAAAAGGACACCGATGCCTCGGTCTTCAACAGGATCGGCGAACTCGTGGCGGAGGAGCAGCGGCTCTATAAGAAGGGCGAGCCTTCGGACGCGGACATAGAGAAGCTCCGCAGCATTGGCGTGCAGCTCGACCAGTGCTGGGATTTGCTCAGGCAGCGGCGCGCGTTGCGGGAATATGGCAAGGACCCGAGCGAGGCCCAGCTTCGCGACCCCCGAATTGTCGAGAAATATCAAGGCTAAGGACGGTACACGTAAGGGGAATTCAGTGATCCCGGTCGGGGGCGGCGTCGCTGCCGCGCCTTTACAGCTCTTAACAACAGTAAACTCGCTTTGTCGCCGCTCTTGTCCGATCCTCCTGGCGTTGAGTTTCCGGAGACGGCGCGAATGAATGAACTACTTTCCGACATCGTGCGTGCCCATGGCGGTTTCAGCCGCTGGCGCGCGCTCAATCAGGTGGAAGCGACGATCGTCACGGGCGGCGGTTTCTGGGCGCTGAAGGGGCTGGTTCATGACCCGGACCCGCGCCGGATGATCGTGGATCTGCATCAGCAGCGCGCCTCCCTCAAGCCTTTTGGCGACCCCGACTGGCACACCGAGTTTGCCCCCGACCGGATAGCGATCCGTCGTGGTGACGGCTCGATCGTGGCCGAACGCGAAAATCCCCGCGCCGCCTTCACCGGCCACGACATGAAGACGGCTTGGGATCCGCTGCACCGCGCCTATTTCAACGGTTATGCCCTGTGGCTCTATTTGACGACGCCTTTCCTCCTCGCGCGCGAGGGAGTCCGGGTCTATGAGATCGAGCCGTGGATCGAGCATGGCGAAACCTGGAGCGTATTGCGCGCGGAATTCTCCGGCATGATCGCGACCCACAGCGCGGTGCAGGATTTCTACTTCGGCGATGATCTGTTGCTGCGCCGGCATGACTACGCCGTTGATGTCGCTGGCGGATTTGCCGCCGCCCAGCTCGTCCACGACTATATCAGCGCGGACGGCGTTCGCCTGCCGAGCAAACGGCGGGCCTATGTCTGCCGGTCCGACCGCAGGCCGGACCTCTCTACGTTGTTGGTCTCGATCGATATCAGCGACGTGCGATTCTCATGACGGTTCCCGTCTCTTCGTGACCGGGCTAGCCCGTTTCATGGCAAGGAACAGCACTCGGTTATGATAAAATGGACATCCAGCCTGACAAGAAACGGGTGGCATCGGCCGGAATGAGGGATCAGCCTTCCTCGAGAAACAGCATGAGGAAGACATGACACACTCATCGACCACTCCCGCTGCGCCGATGCAGCTTCTGGAGAAAATGTTCACTGCCGAAACGTCATTCATGGCCTCCACATCCAGGGATCTGCGATTGCTCTCGGGCATCTTCCACCCCGATGTCGTGGTCCACGAGCCCACATCCCTTCCCTATGCGGGCGATTGGAGAGGCCTCGCGGGTATCGCCGATCTGCTTCACAGGATGAGCGATGTCTTCAGCAAAATGGCTGTGGAAGATCTCCACTGTTCGGGAGACCCCGAAAGGCTCCATGTGAGCTGCATATTGTCCATGACGTTGAAAGCGACGGGCGTATCCGTTCGCCAGCCTTTCGCGGAAGTCCTGAGATTTGAGAACGGCCTTCTGCTCGAAGGGACGCCGTTTTATTTTGACACGGCAGAGATAAGCCGTGCCATGACACTGCCGCCAAAGCTTCGTCATGATGTGCACGCGTAGGATTTACGGTTTCCGGAGCGCAGCGAAGCCGCTAATGTCCGCCTGTCCTCGACATCGACGATGGAAAATGACGGCAGAAGCCCAGGCGACCAATCCTCCTCACGTCATCATCATTGGCGCCGGGTCGCTCGGCCTGTGCACGGCGGTCAGCCTCGCCGAGCAGGGCGCCAAGGTGACCGTGCTCGAGGCGAAATCGATCGCCTCGGGCTCCACGGGCCGCTCGGTGGGCGTCGTCGGCACGCAATTCACCGACCCGGATGAAATCCTGCTGCGCCGCTATGCCTTCCAGCATTTCAGGCGCTGGGAAGACGCCGGTTTGCGCTTCAACCACATCGGCTATTTGCGGCTGGCGCGGACCGCGGCGCAAATGGCGCTGTTCGAGCGCTCGGTCGGGATGCAGGCAGAGGCGGGTTTCCGCGCAAAGCTCTATCAGGCCGACGAGCTGCAGCGGCTCGTCCCGCATATGGATATAACCGGCCTTGCCGGTGGCATCTTCGGACCGGATAACGGCTTTCTCGATCCACATGAGCTATGCATGTTCCTCGCCGAAAGGCTGAAGAACCTGGGCGGCAGACTGCAGCAATATTGCACCGTCACCGGCGCCGCGCGGCGGAAGGGCGGTTACCGGCTCGAGACCACGAAGGGCGTTGCCGATGGCGATGTTGTCGTGAATGCCGCCGGCGCCTGGGCCCCGCGTGTCGCCGAAATCTTTGGCCAGAAATTGCATGTGCGCCCCGAGCGGCATGAGGCGGCCATGGTCCTCCTCGACCAGCCGCTCGGCTATACGATGCCGATGGTCATGGATCTGGTGAATGGCGAAGGGACGGGATTGAATTTCCGCCATGAGAAATCGGGCGAGCTCATCGCCGAGATTCACAAGGTCGATTCGACGCGGGCCGAAGACCCGGATGCCTATAACGAGCAATGCGATGAGGCGTCGAAAATCCACCTCGCCGAGCTCCTGCTGGAGCGCCTCCCGCATTTGCCGGGGGCAAGACTGGGGCGCGGCTGGGCCGGCCTCTATCCGGTGACCGCCGACCACCGGCCCTTCGTAGGGCCGATCGACGCCAGGGAGCCAAATCTCGTCACCGCCGCCGGTGCCGGCGGCTATGGCATTCAGCTCGCGCCGGTTATCGGCCAGATCGCGGCGGACTGGGCCCTCCAGGGGGCGCCGGTCTCGACCCCGGAAATGGAAATGCTGGCCCCTTCGCCAGCCCGCAACGTCGCATGATCAGAGCAAATCCCGCCAAAGTTGAAGACTTTGGCGATAAGGATTTGCTCCAAGCTATTGACAAGGAGCAGTCCATGCAAAACCCTCTCTCTTTGCGTCCTATTCTCGCCGCGGCATTGGCGGCGTTCCTGCTGCTCGGCGCACTGTCCGTCGGCGCTTCGGCGGACGGGCCTCTCGATCAGAAGCCGCGCATCGCCGTGATGTCGGCCTTCCAGCCGGAGTGGACGAACCTCAAGAAAGAGCTCCAGGAGCCGACGGAACACACGATCAATGGCAGCAGCTTCATCACCGGCAAGCTTGCCGGCAAGGACGTCGTTCTGTTCCTGAGCGGCGTCAGCATGGTCAATGCGGCGATGAACACGCAGATCGCGCTCGATCGCTTCTCGGTCACCACCGTTGTGTTTTCAGGGATTGCCGGCGGCGTCGACCCCGACTTGCATATCGGCGACGTCGTCATTGCCGATCGCTGGGGCCAGTATCTGGAGTCGGTGTTCGCGCGCGAGACGCCTGAAGGTTTCGTCATTCCCTCCTGGATGAAGAGTGAATTGGACGGCTTCGCCGGCTACGGCATGATCGTCCCGCGTTCGGTCGAGGTGACGCGGAAAGGCACCGGCTCCGAATACCGCTTCTGGTTCCCGATCGACCCGGGCCTGCTGGACATCGCCCGCAAGGCCGCGGCCAAGGTCCATCTCGATGATTGCGCCGCGGACAAAAGCTGCCTGGCCAGAAAGCCCCAGATCGTTGTCGGCGGCAATGGCGTATCGGGTTCGGCCTTCATCGACAACGCCAAGTTCCGCGAATATGCGTGGGCGACCTTTCAGGCCAAGGTGATCGACATGGAAAGCGCCGCCGTCGCCCATGTCACCTATGCGAATGGCGTGCCGTTCCTCGCGGTGCGCAGCCTGTCCGATCTCGCCGGCGGCAGTGGCGGCCCCAACGAGATGCTGACCTTCATGGCCTTGGCCTCGCGGAATTCGGAGGCGGTCGTCAAGGCCATTCTGGCGGAAATGCCCTGAATGGCCGGCCCTCAGCACCCACCTCGCCGTTAACGGTTATGCACCTTTCGTCGAGGCCGGGTTGTTGACTGATTGCAACTTCAGCCAAGCCGTATGAGCGGTTTCCTTGATATTATGCCATTTTCGGGCGGCAACATCCCAGTTGACAATCGAATCTGAGGTGTCGGCCTTCATCCCATTCGTGATCGTCGATGTAGCCATTGTATCATGAACGTAAACAGCGGCTACCGTCAGCAGGGAGCCGAAAATCATTGCAATAAGCGTCCGCATGATCACCTCCACCGTCCCAAACGCCCCTCGGTGATGTAAGTTCCGCTTCGCGCTGGTCAAGCCCGCCCTGACGCCGCCCCGTGCCGCTCTCTATCTCGGCTCCTGCTTGTGCTGCGCCATCGTCTTCAGATAAGCGAGCACGTCGTCCACCAGGGCATCCGGATCCGGATGCGAGGCAAAAGCCGGCATGGTGGCATTGTAGCGGACCGACCGCGGATCCATCACCCATTCGCGGATCCACGCATCCGACAGATATTCGGTGACGCTCATTGGGTAGTTGAGCTCGGGCGCCTTGTTGCCGCCTTCGCCGTTGATGGTGTGGCAGGCCATGCAGTTTTCCCGAAAGGCGAGGAACCCCTTCTTTGCCTTTTCTGATGCGTCTTTCGGCGGGCTCAATCTCGGGAAGCGATCGGCGAAATTCACGAGATCGATGCCCACGACCTGATAGGGCCAGCCATTGGCGCCCTGGGCGCGGAGCTCATCCGAGTGAAGGTTGTCCCAGACCAGGTAGAAGGGTCCGAGCGGCACATCCTTTTGACCCTCGAAGCGGTTTTGGACGTTGAACACATCCTGGTCCAGCCGCCGATAGGCGAGAGTGCCGAGATGCCGGCTGAAACGGTCCATGGGCAGGACGGGCTGGTAGCCGTCGACGCAAGTGAACAGCACCTCGTCGATCTCCTTCCATTGCTCGCCATAGACCGCGCTGAAGAGCTTGCCGATATCGAAACCCTCATACGTCACGTTCTTGTCTTCATGCGGCTCCCAGACGGTGATCTCCGTAAGGGGCACCTTTTGCCTGAGCTCCGCCATGCCCAGTTCCACGACCGGTTTCCCGCGCACCGAAAAGCGCAAGACCGCGTCTTCCGAGGCGAAGGCGGCCGATGTGAAGATGAACATGGCCGCCAGAACCAGCCAGATTGTTCGCGCAAGCCCCACGGAACCCCTCATGCGATTACTGCTCCAGTCTTGAGCCCGTTAACAAAGACCGTTCCTCGAGAATGCTGCGATCGAGCTCGGACAATGTCCTGTGGCCGGAGAGGCCGAGATTGGCATCGAGATCCGCCGCCAGATTGGCGATCACGTCGCGGACGCCGGCTTCGCCCCGCAAGGCGAGGCCATAGGCGTAAGGCCGCCCCAGCAGCACCGCACGGGCCCCGAGCGCCAGCGCCTTGATGATGTCGGCGCCGGTCCGGATGCCGCTGTCGAATAGAACCGGGATCTTGCCGTCGATCGCATCGACGATACCGGGCAGGGCGTCGAGCGCGCCGATGCCGCCGTCGACCTGCCGGCCGCCGTGATTTGACACGATCACGCCATTCATGCCGAGCTCCAGCGCGCGGCGCGCATCGTCAGGGTGCATGATCCCCTTGAGCACGATCGGAAGGCGGGTCCACTCCCGCAGCCGCGGCAGATCCTCCCATGTCAGGTGGGGACGCGAGTAAAGAGCGATGAACTTCCTGATTGTCCTGATCCTCTCGGGGGCGGTCAGCAACCGCTCCAGGGACTTTCCCGGCGCGGCGCCGATGAGCTCGAGCGCGGACCGGATCAGGCCGAGGCCAAGGGGCGGCCGCAATCCTTCCGGATCCTGGCCGTCGACCTCGATGGCCGTGAAGACAGGATCACTGACATAGTTGGCGATGCCCCGCCCGGCCATGAAAGGCAGATAGCCGCGGCTGAGATCCCGCGGCCGCCAGCCGAGTTCGGTCGTATCGAGCGTCACGACAAGCCCGCTATAGCCCGAGGCCTCCGCGCGCGCGATGAAGCTTTTGGCGATCTCATCGCGCTGGGACCAATAAAGCTGAAACCACCGGCATCCTTCGCCATTGGCCTTGGCGATATCTTCCAGCGGATAGGAGGCCTGGCTGGAGGTGACGAAGGGAATGCCCTCAGCGGCCGCGGCCCGCGCCGCCGCGAGATCGGCCTCTCGGTGCGCAAGCTCGAGCACGCCTATGGGCGCCAGAAGCACCGGCAGCGGCAAGCGCTGGCCAAACAGCTCGACCGACAGATCGCGCTTCGACACATCGCGCAGCACTCTTTGTACGATACGGCGTCGGTCGAAGGCCTCCCGATTGGCGGCCATCGTGCGCTCGGCGCCGGCGCCGCCGGCGAAGTAAGCCCCTGCCCGGGCGCTCAGCTTGCGAAGTGCCTGCTGCTCCAAATCCCGAAGGATGACGGGAACCGCGCAATACTTTCCCGCAAAGCCGTCGAGATAGAGCCGCTTCTGGCGTAGCCGGCTTCTATTGACCACACTCCCCTCCCCTTGGGCGGCGTCCGAGCAGGGCTCCAGCGATGAGCCCGGTCCCCGATGATCGTACCCGTCAGGAGATCAAGCAAGTCAATTTGGCTGCAAGGAGTTGGCCGAGACACGCAGCACCTCGGGCGCGGTTTCCAGCCAGCCATACTGCTTCGACATCTCGCCCAGAATGTCGAACAGCTTTTTCGCGTCGGCATGGGGCATGGCGATATTGTGCGACAAGCCGGTGTTCTCGAGGGTTGCCGGATTCACAATCTCGAAATGGAAGAAAACGGCTTTTCCCCGCTCGGACGAGGCATTCGGGTTACAGACCACCAGGTCGGGCTTGAGAGTCATGACATTTCCTCCTCTTCTGAGGCTCAACCACGGCAGCCAGAGCTTGTTCCCGGGCTTCCGGCGCCGCCGGCCGGCATGACCTGGAACGGCAATATCAAAAGCGGTATCAAGACCCGCCCGGCGGACCAGCGATTATCTGGCCAGAAGGACGGTGGGTGAACAGCAATGACCGATGAAGACGTCTACCACAAGCAGCAGTTCGGCCAGAAGACGGGCTTCGGCAAGGCGCCGGCCCTGCTCCTCGTCGACTTCGTCAACGGCTTCCACGATCCCGAAATCCTCGGCGGCGGCAATATCCCTGATGCGGTCATCGCCACTATTCCGCTGCTTGGCTTCTTCCGAGACCGCAAGCTGCCCATCATCTTCACCCGTATCGTCTATGCCGCGGACGGGTCCGATGCGACCCTCTGGTGCGAAAAGGTTCCGCGCCTGCGCGGCTTGACCGAAACCGCGCCGGCGAGCCAGATCGTCGAACCGCTGAGCCCGCATCCAGGTGAGCTGGTCATCCGGAAGACGCAGGCTTCGGCCTTTTTCGGTACCCATCTCAATGCCTGCCTGATCGCCCGGGGAATCGATACGCTCGTGGTGACAGGCTGCACGACGAGCGGCTGCGTGCGCGCCAGCGTGATCGACGCCATGGCTCTGAACTACCGCACCATCGTGGCCATCGACTGCGTCGGCGACCGAGCGCTCGATCCCCACAGGGCCAATCTTTTCGACATGGGCCAGAAATATTCCGATCTGAGGACAGCTGAGCAGATAATGTCCGAAATCTAGAGCGCTGCGCATGGCGATACACGACTTTGGTGGCACTCGCCGGTTTCTGGCTTTACAGGAAATTGACTGAATCCTATTCTCATCGGTGACGGCGAGAAATGATCGTCGACACTGCTCTTTCGCACTGAGCTGTCGCAAAAAGACGTGAGGACCCGAAGTCCTCCATTTTGGTCTTTTGGTGGAAAGCAGGCGAGAAGCCCCATGAAAACCCGCGCCGCCGTTGCCTTTGAGAAAGCCAAGCCGCTCGAGATCGTCGAGGTCGACCTCGCAGGTCCGCGCGAGGGCGAGGTGCTGGTCGAGATCAAGGCGACCGGCATCTGCCACACCGATGAGTTCACCATTTCGGGCGCGGATCCCGAAGGCCTGTTTCCGGCGATCATGGGCCATGAAGGGGCGGGCGTCGTCGTCGATGTGGGACCCGGCGTGAAGTCGCTCAAGAAGGGCGACCACGTCATCCCGCTCTACACGCCCGAATGCCGCGAATGCGACTATTGCCTCAACCCCAAAACCAATCTCTGCCAGAAGATCAGGCTCACCCAGGGCAAGGGCCTGATGCCCGACGGCACCAGCCGCTTTTCCTACAAGGGCAAGATGGTGCATCACTATATGGGCTGCTCGACCTTCTCGAACCACACCGTGCTGCCCGAGATCGCTTTGGCGAAAGTGCGGGCCGACGCGCCCTTCGACAAGATCTGCTATATCGGCTGCGGCGTCACCACCGGCATCGGTGCGGTGATCAACACCGCCAAGGTGGAGGAGGGCTCGAACGCCATCGTCTTCGGGCTGGGCGGCATCGGCCTCAATGTCATCCAGGGGTTGCGGCTCGCCGGCGCCAACATGATCGTCGGCGTCGATCTCAACCATGACCGCAAGGCCTGGGGCGAGCGCTTCGGCATGACCCATTTCGTCAATCCCAATGAGGTGAAGGGCGATCTTGTCGCACATCTCGTGGAGCTGACCGGCGGCGGGGCCGACTACACTTTCGAATGCATCGGCAATGTGAAGGTGATGCGGGTGGCGCTCGAGGCCTGCCACAAGGGCTGGGGCGAATCGGTGATCATCGGCGTTGCCGGCGCCGGCCAGGAGATCGCGACGCGGCCGTTCCAGCTGGTCACCGGGCGCGTATGGCGCGGCACCGCCTTCGGCGGCGCCCGCGGCCGCACCGATGTGCCGAAGATCGTCGACTGGTACATGAACGGCAAGATCGAGATCGACCCGATGATCACCCACACGCTGAAGCTCGAGGATATCAACCGGGGCTTCGACCTCATGCATAAGGGAGAATCGATCCGCAGCGTCGTGGTTTACTGAGAAGGCCAATCTAGGGAGGTTACCCATGGCGATATCAATTCATCCTGCAGTAGACAATGGGATCAAGCCCGCCGCGAAGGATTTCGCGGGCGGCACGCTTCAATGCAAATGCTCCTCAAACCCCGTGACCGTCAGCATCGGCGCGCAGACCGCCCATAATCATGCTTGCGGCTGCACCAAGTGCTGGAAGCCCTCAGGCGCGGTGTTCTCGGTCGTCGCCGTGGTGCCGCGCGACAAGGTCAAGGTGACGAGCAACGAGAACAAGCTCAAGGTCGTCGATTCCAATGCGACGATCCAGAGGCACGCCTGCCAGAGCTGCGGCGTTCATATGTATGGCCGCATCGAGAATACCAAGCATCCCTTCTACGGGTTGGACTTCGTCCACACTGAACTGTCGAAGGAAAGCGGCTGGTCGCCGCCGGAATTCGCGGCCTTCGTCTCCTCGATCATCGAGTCGGGCGCAAAGCCCAGCGAGATGCCCGCAGTCAGGGCGCGGCTCAAGGAACTTGGCCTCCAGCCCTATGACTGTCTGTCGCCGCCGCTCATGGATGCGATCGCGACACACATCGCCAAGCAGGCAGGCGTGCTCAAGGAGTGACGCAATCGTTCTCCCACGCGCCGAACGCGCATAGGGCATGAAAAGTTCCCGCGTTGCTGCAGTGCAAAGAGACCTAAGTAGGAGATGATTTTTATTGCGGAGGAAAAGTGGCGGTATATGATTCCATCATCTCCATAGTGAGAATGTCAGCTTGAGATACTACTGACACCTCAATAGAGATCGGAAGAGCGCGCGCAAGAGGCGCCTTCCTGCCAAGGCGTAGAACGCCTCGACTCGACGGCATTGTTGGAAAGACGCTGTTTGGCGTTCATTGCCAAGCGGGCTGTGGATTCGTCCATCGCCCGCCTCTACGGGACGGTATTTTTTGGACGGGCGCTGTTTGGCAATCACTGCCAGGCAGGTGCTGTGGATTTGTCCATCCACTGGGAGGAACCCTGATGCCTAAATTACTCCTGTCAGCAGTAGTGTGCCTGGGTACCATGACCGCATTCATGTCGGGAGCAGTCAAGGCCAATGACGAGCTCCAGAAGATGTCGGAGAACCCGAAAGACTGGGTCATGCAGACGGGCGACTACTGGAATCAACGCTACTCGAAGCTCAACAAGATCACCGCCGAGAATGTCGGGAAGCTTCAGGTCGCCTGGACTTTCTCGACCGGCGTTCTGCGCGGTCACGAAGGTGGGCCGCTCGTGATCGGCGATACGATGTATGTGCATGCGCCGTATCCGAACACGGTTTATGCTCTCGATCTCACCAAGGACGGCGCGATCAAATGGGCCTATGAGCCGAAGCAGGATCCCAATGTGATCGCCGTCATGTGCTGCGACACGGTCAACCGCGGCGTGGCCTATGGCGACGGCAAGATCTTCCTCTATCAGGCCGACACGACGCTGGTGGCGCTCGATGCCAATACCGGCCAGGAAGTGTGGAAGGTCAAGAACGGCGATCCGGCGAAGGCCGAAACCGGGACCAGCGCGCCGGTTGTGATCAAGGACAAGGTGCTGGTCGGAGTCTCGGGCGCTGAATTCGGCGTGCGCGGATCGATGGCCGCCTACAACATCAAGGACGGAAAGCTCGTCTGGCGCGGCTATTCCACCGGTCCCGATTCGGAAACGCTGATGGATCCCGACAAGACGACCCATCTCGGCAAGCCGGTCGGCAAGGATTCCGGGATAAATACGTGGGAAGGCGATCAGTGGAAGATCGGCGGCGGCACGACCTGGGGCTGGTATTCCTACGACAAGGATCTGAACCTCGTCTATTATGGAACCGGCAATCCCTCGACCTGGAACCCGAAGCAGCGTCCCGGTGACAATCGCTGGTCGATGACGATCTTCGCCCGCGATGTCGATACCGGGATGACCAAGTGGGTCTACCAGATGACGCCGCACGACGAATGGGACTATGACGGCGTCAACGAGATGATCCTCGCCGATCTCGATATCGGCGGAAAATCGCGCAAGGCGCTCGTCCATTTCGACCGCAACGGCCTCGGCTATACGATGGACCGCGAGACGGGCGAATTGCTGGTGGCCCAGAAATACGACCCGACGGTCAATTGGACGACCGGCGTCGACATGGATCCGAACAGCAAGAACTATGGGCGGCCGACAGTGGTGTCAAAGTACTCGACCGACGCCAACGGTGAGGACACCAATACCACTGGCATCTGCCCGGCGGCTCTTGGAACCAAGGACCAGCAGCCGGCGGCATTCTCACCCGACACCGGGCTCTTCTACGTGCCGACCAACCATGTCTGCATGGACTACGAGCCCTACAAGGTGAGCTACACCGCAGGCCAGGCCTATGTCGGTGCCACGGTTGCCATGTATCCGACACCCGGAAGCCATGGCGGCATGGGCAATTTCATTGCCTGGGACGCCAAGGAAGGAAAGATCGTCTGGTCCAATCAGGAGCAGTTCTCGGTATGGTCCGGAGCGCTCGCGACCGCGGGGGGCGTCGTGTTCTACGGCACGCTCGAAGGCTATCTGAAGGCGGTGGATGCCAAGACGGGCAAGGAGCTTTACAAGTTCAAGACCCCCTCGGGCATCATCGGCAATGTCACGACCTATGAGCGCGACGGCAAGCAATATGTTGCCGTGCTGTCGGGCGTCGGCGGCTGGGCAGGAATCGGCCTTGCCGCCGGTCTTCTCACTGCCGAAAACGCGGGGGCCTGGCATAAGGCTGTGAGCCAAGGCAATGTTCCGGAAGACGCAGAGAAGCTGGTCGGCACTGCCGGCCTTGGCGCGGTCGGCGGCTATGCCGGCCTTGCCAAATACACCTCTCTCGGCGGCTCGCTGACCGTCTTCGCGCTGCCGGGTGAATAGGATTCCGGCAGACTGATAAAACTGGGGGCCCAGTGCGTTGAGCACAATGCGCTGGGCCTTTTAGTCTCTGATGGGTGGTTGTTTCAAGAGGTTCTCATGTTACGAAGATTGTCGGTTGCCGGTTTTTTTGTTCTTGCCAGCGGCATCGCATTTTCTGCTTCGCCCGGGCCCGGTGACCCTAAATCAGCCAGCAACGAGGATGGAAAGTATGTCGATGCCGACGGCGATCCAACCTACAATGTCGCGGCCGATGGCACTGTCGACTGGTACACTTTCTCGGGCTACCGCCGTTATCATGCCGATTGCCATGTCTGCCACGGTCCCGACGGCCTGGGCTCGAGCTATGCGCCTGCCCTTGCCGAGTCGGTAAAGCGGATCAGTTACCCCGAGTTTCTCGAAGTAACGGCAAGCGGCCGCAAGAACGTGAACGCGGCCAAGCAGAATGTGATGCCGGCCTTCGGCACGAACAAGAACGTCATGTGCTATCTCGACGATATCTACATCTACCTGAGGGCACGTTCGACCGATGCCATCGGCCGCGGCCGGCCGCAGAAAAAGGCGGCAAAACCCGCCTCCTTCACGGAAGCCGAATCATCATGCATGGGCAGTTGATACGCGTCCTTGCACCGATCATCATCATGGCAGTCGGCTTTGGACTGCCGGCGGTCGCACAGCAAAAGGGATTGGGTGCCGCAATCGAGCTGGTCGATCCCGCGACATTACGTGTCTGTGCCGACCCCAATAACCTGCCCTTCTCGAACGAGAAGGGAGAAGGCTTTGAGAACAGGCTTGCGGAACTGGTCGCGCGCAAGCTCGGCAAGTCGCTTAGCTACACCTATTTTCCGATGACGATCGGTTTTGTCCGCAACACGCTTGGCGCCCATAGATGCGATGTCATCATGGGTTATCCGCAGGGCGATGAGCTCGTGCAGAATACCAATGCCTATTATCGCACGGTCTATACGCTGGTCTACAAGCCGAACCATGGGCTCGACGGACTCACGACGCTGGCTGATCCGCGGCTCAAGGACAAGCGGATCGGCATCATCGCCGGAACGCCGCCCGCGACCAACATGGCGATCAACGGGCTGATGGCAAAGGCCAGACCCTATCAGCTCCTGATCGACACGCGCTACACCTCCTCCGCGGCGCGGATGATAGATGATCTGCATACGGATGAAATCGATGTCGGGGCGCTGTGGGGGCCGATGGCGGGCTATTATGCCAAGATGTCGAAGGAGCCGCTTGTCGTCGTGCCGCTGCTCAACGAGCAGAAAGGCTCGCGCATGACCTTCCGGATCACCATGGGAGTTCGCTCTTCCGACCAGGAATGGAAGCGCACCCTCAATCGGCTGATCCGCGAAAATCAGAAAGAGATCAACGCCCTGCTCATCGACTTCGGCGTGCCTTTACTCGACGAGCACGATCAGCCGATCACCCAATAGGCGCCAAACCTATATGTGCTCGACGTTGCGGCTGGAGCGTTACCCTGCTAAGATGCCGTAGAGTAAGAGTCAGATTCGGGCTCAAAACTTCGATCATCATCGATTCTCGTTTGTGAGATTCGTCGCGTGCGTTTCGCATGTCGGCGAGAAGGGATTTTGTTTGCTCAACGCTCTTATCCTCGTCTGCACGGTCCTGGTCACGCCGGATCTGCGCGACTGCAATGCTACGAATGCGCGCATTGTGATCGTGGCGCCGGAGGAATTCGCAAGCCCGGTGACGTGCGCCATGTATGGCCAAGCCTATGTCGCTGGGACGTCGATCGGACGGAGGCTTGCGGAAAGCGATCGCATCAAGATCGTCTGCAGGCCGCACCCGTCGCCCGGGTCGCCGATAGAAGTGCGCAGCGCCGGGCCGCACGACTGACAGCCTGCTCTTTGCCGTTATTGAAGCGCAGCCTGGATCGCGCGAACGAGCACGAACAGGCGTTGCTCGATCAGGACCGGCACTTCGCAGACGAAGCGCAGCGATCGCTGGCGCTCATCGAAGATCCGCAGGCTCCAGGTGAGCTGTTCATTCATCTGGGCGAAGTTGGACTTGTCGGCATTGGCGTCCTTGCGCAGGGAATCGAGCTTCGCGGTTTCTTCGCGCAGCGCTTCCGCAAGCTGTTTTTGCTTTCGTCCATAGCGCTCGATCCCGGCGATGATATGCGAGCGCTCGCCATTGATGGTCTCGAAGAGGCCCGCGAGCAGCGCCAGGAGCTTGTCCCGCTTGGCATCGCCCGAAGACGCGGCCAGTGCCGCAATGGCTTTTCGGGCCTCCTCTTCGCTGGTCCGGCGCGCGGCCAGGCGTTCGACGAGGCTTGCGATATCGGGATCCGAGCGCCACTTGCCTGATTCGAGATCGAGCGGCGGTCCCGACCAGACGGAAGCGAGCGAGAGCTCGGAGACCTTGCGCTGGACGCAGGGCCAATCCTCCGAGGCCGCGGCAAGCGCCGTCCCCGCCGCCGGCAAAACTGCAACAACGGCGAAGGCAAGCCAAAGCGAGATGGAACCACGCATCATTCCGATCCTCCCGGTGCAGGAGCGCCACGCCTCGCGATGAAGCCGCGCGTCGGATCATACGCGATGATGGCACCGATGAGGAAAGCCGCTGTCGTTCCCAAGACGATGGCAAGGGCTTGCCAGTTGATCTCGCCATGAAGCGAGAAGCGGATGAGCTCGACGGCATGCGTGAACGGATTCCACTGGCAGATCATGTAGAGAAGCGGGCTCGATTCCCGCACCCGCCACAGCGGATAGAGCGCCGAAGAGGCGAAATACATGGGGAAGATCACGAAGTTCATGATCCCGGCGAAATTCTCGAGCTGCTTGATGAGCGATGACAGAAGCAAGCCGATGGATCCGAACAGAAGGCCGCACAGGATGAGGGCCGGCAGCACGGCGAGATAACCGAAAGCCGGCGGCCTCACCTCCCACAGCCATGCGACGGCAAGGAACACATAGACTTGCAGGATGGATACGGCGACGCCCGCGACCAGCTTGGAGACGAGGAGATACCAGCGCGGAAACGGGCTCACCAGAAGGGTGCGCATATTGCCCATCTCGCGATCATAGACCATCGACAGCGACGACTGCATTCCATTGAAGAGCTGGATCATCGCCACCAGTCCCGGCGTGATATAGACCTCATAGAGGACATAGGTCTCGTAAGGCGGGATGATGGACACGCCGAGGACCTGGCGGAATCCGGCGGCGAAAATGAAGAGCCACAGAAGTGGCCGCACCAGTGCCGCGATGAAGCGCTCGCGCTGATGCAGGAACCGCAAACTCTCCCGCCAGACGATTCCGGTAAGGCAGATGACATATTGCCCAACCGAGAATCCGGTGCGCGGGTTCGTGACCGGGACGGTCATCGTCATGCCGCCGCCTCGCTTGCCGCCCGCGGCCGGTCGGCGCCGGTGAGTGCTGCGAATACCGATCTGATGTCGCGTCCGCCATGCTGGCTCACGACCTCGGTGACCGGACCCTCGGACAGAATGCGTCCCTGATGCAGGATCACCACACGATCCTGCGGCTCTACCTCCTCGATGAGATGGGTCGCCCACAGGACGCCGATGCCTTCTTCGCTGACGAGGCGCCGCACATGGCCGATGATGTCGGCGCGTGAGCGAATGTCGAGACCGACCGTCGCCTCATCGAGCAAAAGGAGATTCGGCCGATGTAAGAGGGCGCGGGCGATTTCGACGCGGCGCATCTGGCCGCCGGAAAGGTTGCGCACCTTGTCCTTGCGCCGGTCGGAAAGATCGAACCATTCGAGCATCAGGGTGGCGCGCCTTCGCCCTTCGGCGCCCGCGATGCCGTGAAGTGCCGCATGGTAGGTCAGGTTCTGCATCACCGAGAGATCGAGATCGACGGTGCGCTGCTGGAAGACCACGCCCAGGCGCCGCAACGCTTCTCCAGGCAGCCGCGCCACATCGTGACCGAAGACCTCGATCCTGCCTTCGCGCGCATCATAGAGGCGGGTGATCAGCGCGAAGAGGGTCGACTTGCCTGCGCCATTGAGCCCGAGCAATACGGTGAAGCCGCCGACCGGGACGTCGAAGGACACGCCGTCAAGCGCGCGCCGCGCGCCGTAAGCATGGCCGACATCGGCTACGCGGAGCGCTGGCTTCGGGCTGTCTGCGGTTATCGGCAAATCGATATTCCTCTCACTCGTCAGTTCGGTGCCACGACGATGCCCCAGGGCAGCCCGCCGACGGTGAGCGACTTTACCGCTTCATCGGTCGCGATGTCGATGAAGGTGATGTCGTTCGACACGCCATTGGTCGAGATCACCATCTTCTCGTCGGGCGTGATGGCGAGCTGCCAGACGCGCTGGCCGACAAGGATATATTTCTCGACCTCATAGGTTTCGCCATTGACCACCGCGACGCGATTGGCGGGGCCGAGCGCGACATAGGCTTTCTTGCCGTCCTTGGTGATGCGCACGCCGACCGGCTGGATCGCTTCCGCCCGCAGGCCCGGGATCTCGAAGGTGATCTTCTTCTTGATGGTGCGCGTCTTGTCGTCGACGACGCTCACCGTCCCGCCGATTTCGGCCGATATCCACACTTCCGAGCCGTCCGCCTTGTACTCGGCAAAGCGCGGACGCGAGTCGACGAGCACATTATGCGTGATCTCATGCGAGGCCGTGTCGATGAAATGCGCCATGTTCGTCGTCTCGGATGTGTTGACCATGGTCTTTCCATCCGGGCTGATTCCCATGCCTTCGGGCTCGACGCCGACCGGCACCTCGGCGACCACCGCTTTGCTCGCCATGTCGACCACGGTGATAAGGTTGTCGTCCTCATTGGCGATATAGAGCTTGCTGCCGTCGGGATTGAGAATGAACAATTCGGGATCGGGACCCGAAGGCAAGGTGCCGACTTGCTCGAAGGTCTGAGCGTCGATCACTTCGACCGTGTCGTCGTCGCTGGCACAGAGCAGTATGTATTTGCCGTCCTTGGTGACGGTGATCCCGCGCGGCCGCTGGCCCACCTTGATCGTCTTGACGACCTCCATCTTCTCCGAATCGACGACGGAGATGGTGTTGTCCTTCTCGTTCGAGACGTAAACCTTGTAGGCGCCGGCCGGCGTCGCCGCAACGGCGAGCGCCAGAGCCCCGGAGAATAACGGACTGAACTGCATTTGGGTCTTCCTTCTGTGGCTCATGGCAGATTGCACTTCGTCTCAGGCTGATCGATGCCGAGCGTGTCGAGCTCGGAGAACTGGTGCAGGAATCCTTCCTGCGGCGACACCGACACGACCGAACGGGCGTCGCTCAGGAGAACCGGCTGCCGAAGCTGCCAGTTCCATGTCCGGAAGGTGACCTTCTGACCCTTGAAGGCGGCCAGCGAGAATTGCGGCGACTTGATATAGTCCGCGATCTTCTGCACATCGCCTGAGCCGGTCCGCTGCGCTGCCTCGCCGATGATCCGCACCGCCGTCCAGGCTTGCATGTCCTTGGATTGCATGCGCCGGCCGGTCGCCTTGACGAAGCGGTTCTGGATCTGCGTCGCGCCCCACTGCTCATGCGCCGGATGCCAGCTCGAGGGCACGAGGCCCGCCGAGCCTGCGACCGGGCGCGGCACCCAGGTACGATAGGGCAGATAGGTCGCGAAGACCTCGCTCTCATCCGCCGCGACCACGACATCATGATCGGCGGCACCTTGGGTGAAAACGGGCATCTGCCTTTGGATCTGCACCTGGCCGGTATCGGTGCGCCGGGCGCCGCCCGTGTCCTCGAACACGCGCTCTTCGACGATCTTGGCGCCGAAGCGCTTGGCGGCGCGCCGAAGCGCTTCGGCCCAGAGCTTGTCCGCCTCATGCGAACCCCTGATCAGGAACCAGTTGCGCCACTGTTTCCAGACAAGATATTGGCCGAGCCCGTCCGCCAGCATAGTGCGCGTGGGCGCGGTGTGGAAGACGTTGACGCGGCACTCCTCTTCTCTCAGCACATCATCGGTGGCGCCGGCATTGAAGACGAGCACATGGCGCTCGCGCACGGCATCGGCGATCTTCAGCACCATGGCGGCAGGCAGATCCACGATGAGATAGGAATAGCCGGCATCGACAAGCTTATTCGCGGCCGGAAGCGGATCGGCCTCGGGCGCGATCTTCACTTCTTCGAGAATGAAGTTCTGATTGAGAAACTTGCCGGTCGTATTGTTGTCGTTGACGGCGACCTTGGCGCCGGCGATTCCATCATCGCGGGGCGGAACGTCGAGAACGGACAGCGCAAGTCTCTTCTCATCGAGCCGCAAATAGCCGATCCGGAAGTCGATCGCCTCATTGGCCCGGGCGTTGAGCGCGCCCAGCAGCCACATCGTTATCGCGAGGAGGAAGAGCCGGCCCGATGACATATGTTGCATTAGACTCCACCCTCAGAAGCAGCGGATCTCGGCCTCGGCTTCCGCCCGGCGCAGTTCGTCGGTCGCCCGCCTCGCCGGTTCGCTCTGGCGGAAGATGACGCCCCGTTCGCCCACGACCTGGCCCATGCTCATGAAGGTCTCGGCGCTCACATAGCGTTCATAAGGCAGGATCGAAGCGATGACGTCGATCGAGCAGGCGCATTTATCAAGCGCCTCGCGCGTCTCGCCATTCACCTTCATGCAGCCATAGACATAATCGGCCCTGGCGCTGGTCGGATAGTCGTTGAAGGACTGCGCTGCCGCAGGCAGTGTTGTGACAAGGGCTGCCAACGATAGGACTATCGCGTATGGAAGTCGCAAGGCTTCTCCATCATTCCCCTTCTCCCGCGCGCAGCGTGGGAGAAGGTGGCCGAAGGCCGGATGAGGGCTCTTCTGCGCGATATGCTCAAACCTCAACAAGTTTTCCTTGCTGAGACAAAGAGCCCTCACCCGCCCTCTCGCCTTCGCGAAGCCGGAGCTTCGTTTCGGCGCAGCAAGGTTGCTTCGCTTCGGCGGAGCAAGGTCGGGCACCCTCTCCCATTGCTTCGCAACAGGAGAGGGGAAACATCCTGCGGCAAACAGGGCGGCAAGCAGCCTCATGGCACCGCCTCGGGAATGTTTGTCGCCTGATCGCTGCGTTTCTCGAAGCCGCGATAGTGATATTGGCCATTGGGCTGGGTGGCGTCGGCTGCGGCGATGACTTCGACGCGCTCATGAAACGGCGACTTGCAGCAGACGGGATCGGCTTCCTCGGCAGCACCTGTGATCGCCAGTGCCTGGCATCGGCATCCGCCCCAATCGATCTCGCGGCGCTCGCAGCTGCGGCAGGGCTCGCGCATCCAGCTAGTGCCCCGGAACACATTGAAGGCCGGCGAAGCGGTCCAGATTTCGGCGAGACTCTTGTCCTTGACGGTCCAGAATTCGAGACCTTGTATCGTCTCCGCCGCATGACAGGGCAGCACCTTGCCTGACGGCGTCACATTGAGCGACTGGCGTCCCCAGCCGCCCATGCAGGCCTTGGGATAGCGCGCATGGTAATCCGGCACGACCGCATCGATGACGATCGTTCCGGCATATTCGCGGCGCAGGCGTTCGACGGTCGCAACCGCGGCCAGCGTCTCTTCGCGGGTCGGCATGAGGAGGCTGCGGTTCTTGAGCGCCCAGCCGTAATATTGCGCATGCGCGATCTCCACGCGCTTGGCGCCGAGATCGACGGCGAGGCGCACGAAGTCTTCGATTTCCGCGATGTTGCGGCGATGGATCACCGCATTGAGCGTCAGGGGAATGTCGAGGCGCGTCACCAGCCGCGCCGTTTCGAGCTTCTGGGCCAGCGCCCCGTCGAGGCCGCCGATGAGATCGTTCGTTTCTGGCCTGGTCGCCTGGAACGACAGCTGCACATGGTCGAGTCCCGCTTCGGCCAAGGCCGTCATCTTCGCCTCGTCGAGGCCTATCCCTGAGGTGATGAGATTGGAATAGAGGCCGAGTTCGGCGCAGCTTCGCACGATGACGGCAATATCCTTACGCGCCGTGGGCTCGCCGCCCGAAAGATGCACTTGGATGACGCCGAGCCGGGCCGCCTCGGCGAGCACGCGCAGCCAGGTCTCCGTGTCGAGCTCCTGCGAGCGGCGGTCGAGCTCGACCGGGTTCGAGCAATAGGGACAGCGCAGCGGACAGCGATGCGTCAATTCTGCCAGCATTCCCGTCGGCGCTGCGATCCTCTCCGTCATAGCTCGATGATCCGTTTGGCCGCGAGCCCGTTCAGGAACTCGCGCACGTCGCTCGCCACCTCTTCCCGCGCGGCGCCGAAGGATTTCGCGAGATCGTCGATGATCGCATCGAGCGTCGTCTTGCCGTCGCAGCGCTTGAGGATTTCGAGCGCGATGCCGTCGGGCTTGAGGATCCGTTCGGGTGCCAGCAGCATCCACTGCGAACGAACATCGTCATAGCGCAGCCGGACGCCGCGCGGCAGCCGCGGGATGATGGCGCCGGAAATCGCGGCCGCTTCGGTCATGACGAGGTCTCCGGCTTGAAGGCGCCGGGCGGGACATGACCCGGCTCGACATAAGCGTGATGCAGCGCGTCGAGCTGCGCCCACAACACCTCGCACTTGAATTTGAGAGCGGCGAGAACGGCATCCTGCTGGTCGGGCCGGCGCGCATGTGATTTCACATAATTGAGAGCGAAATCCGCATCGCGCGGGGCCTGGGTCAGGCGCTTGTCGAAATAGGCCAGCGTCTCGCCGGAAATGAAATCATAATTCGCCAGCATCCCGCTCACCCGTTCGGCGATGATGGCCGGAGCGAACAGTTCGGTGAGCGATGAGGCTATCGCTTCGAGCAGGCTTCGTTCGCGCACGAAATGGACATAGGCATCGACCGCGAACCGCGTTGCCGGAAGGATGCCGCGGGTCGAGGTGACATAGTTTCGACCGAGGCCTAACCCATCGGTGAGCGCCAGCCAGCGCACCATGCCCCCGTCATTCTCACTCTCGCCGTCATGGTCCACGATGCGCTGGCGCCAGATGCGCCGCAATTGCGGATCGTCCATTCTCGCCATGATGGCCGCATCCTTCACCGGGATCATGCTCTGATAGTAATAGCGATTGAGCGCCCAGGCCTGGACCTGGCCGCGATCGAGCTTTCCCGAATGCAGAAGCCCGTGGAACGGGTGCAGGTGGTGATAGCGCTCGGTGCCCATCGCGCGCAGATGCTCTTCAAGCTGGCCCGGGCTTAGCAGCGTCGTCACAGCTCGATCTCCATTCCATCATAGGCGATCTCCCAGCCGGCGGCCTCGGCCTGGCGCCGCTCGGGCGTCCCGTCGATGAGAACCGGATTGCTGTTGTTGATGTGGATGAACACCTTGCGTTGGATGCCGAGATCGCCGAGCCCCGCGATCGAGCCCGCGTGACCCGACATCGACACATGCCCCATCCGGCGGCCGGTCTTGCTGCCGATGCCTTGCCGGATCATCTCGTCATCCTGCCAGAGCGTGCCGTCGAACAGGACGAGCGGCGCATTCTTGAGTCGGGCGCGGAGCGCTGGATCTATGTCGGCGCATCCCGGAATGTAATAGAACTGCGTCTCCCCCTTGGAGATCTTGAGGCCGATCGTCGAGCTCCATTCCCCCTTTGTCTCGGGCGTATCGGATTCGCGATAGAGCGGAACCTTGCCGGCGACGGTGAAGGGTTCGATCGTGAGCCCGTCGGCCAGGGCGACCGGTCTGTCGAACTCGACGCGCTTTCGCGGCACGATGCTTTCATCGACCGCGGCAAACATTTGATTTCGTCCGATTTCAGCAAGCACAGCCGTGGTTCCAAAGATCACAAAGGGCTGGCTTTCCCGAAGGCTCAGCAGTCCGGCGACGTGATCGATATCGCCATTGGTGAGAAAAACCCCCTCGATCGGTGAGCCCCGTTTCGTCCCTTGAGGGTGGAGCGCGCGTGTCTGGAGGATCTGCAGCCGCACATCCGGCGAGCAATTGAGCAAAAGCCATTTTTCGCCATTGGCTGACACGGCGACAGAGGACTGTGTCCGTGCGCGCACCCGAGGATCGCCCTGCCAGAACAGGGCACATGCCTCGCAGCCACAGTTCCATTGCGGGAAACCTCCGCCCGCCGCTGAACCCAGCACGATGATCCGCACCCGAGCCATCACAGGATGACCCGAGCGCTGCGATCACATCCGAAGATCAGAGTTCGGCCGGGAAGTAATCGTTGATTTCCAGGCCGATGCAGAGTTCTTCGATAGTCGGCTTCACCCACTTCATGGTGTCCTCCATCGTCGTTCCGCCGTGCCGGCGGGCGTGGTTTTTTTGCACGAATTCAGTATAGCAGTTTTCGGGCCTAAGTCCACAGATTCTGTTGGAATTTCCGTTATTTACGCAGCGGCAGAAGCAGGCCAAAATGGCCCTTCAGAGGGTCGGAAGAACCTGTCGAATATGATCGGCAAAAGCCTCTGTCGCCGGCGCCGATTCAGGCTCCGCCAGGGCGATCAGGACACCTAGGCGCGGCAGGCTCGGCAGGGGCTTGTCGAGGATGAAAAGGTCGGATGGAACCGCTTCTTGGGTCATGACGCTGATCGCCAGACCCGACCGAGCAACCCCGACCAGCCCCGCGATACTGTTGCTCGCATAGGAGATTTTATGTTTCATCCTGGCGCGGTCCATGGCATCGCACGCCGCGCGATGGTCCATCGCATTCGACGCCGGCAAGGCCAAGGGCACGGTATCGCCGAAACCGTGTAGCTCGAGAGTAGGTTTGCTGCCAACCCAGACCAGCGACTCCGCGCGCACGACACCCCTCGGATCGGCCAGATTCAGCGTGGAGATGAGCGCAAGGTCGATCTGCCGGGACGCCAACAGAGTCATAAGCTCGACCGTCGGCGCCGATACGACCTTGATTTCGACATCGGGATGGATGGCGCCGAAGGTCTTCAGCAGAGTCGGGAAGAAGGCGATCAGATAATCTTCAGGTGAGCCGAAGATCAGCGACCCGCGCAATCCGCGGTTGGAGAAAGCCGACAAGGCCTCGTCATGGATCTTCAGGATGCGCTCGGCATAGGCCAGGAACCGCTCCCCTCCTCCGGTGAGCCGAACCCCGCTGCCGCTGCGATGCAGCAAACTTTGACCGACGATCTCCTCGAGCCGCTGCATTTGCATGGTGACTGCCGATTGGGTTCGTCCGACCTGGACCGCCGTCGCGCTCAGCGACCCGGAATGCGCGGCATGGACGAAAGTGACCAGAAGCCTAAGGTCGATGGGAGGCTGCATATCAATTTCACTTATATCTGACTCCAAATACTATCAATTTTACTGAGATCAGACCAGCCGATAATCTCTTTCCATGGACTCATTCGCCCCCAGAATATCCAAAAATGACGATCGCGGATTCTGGTCGTCGGCGGACAAGCACTTGATCAGATATGGCGGGAAATTCGATCCCGCCATCATCGAGCATGCGAAAGGAAGCTTCGTCTACGACGCCGACAACCGGCCGATCCTCGATTTCACATCGGGCCAGATGAGCGCGCTGCTCGGCCATTCGCACCCGAAGATCGTGGCGGCGGTCCGTGATCAGGTCGAAAGGGTCGCACATCTGTTCAGCGGCATGCTGTCCAGGCCGGTGGTCGAGCTCGCCGAACGGCTGGCGGCGCTGGCGCCCGGCCTCGACAAGGCCCTGCTGTTGTCGACCGGTGCCGAATCCAACGAAGCCGCGATCAGGATGGCCAAGCTGGTCACCGGCAAGCATGAGATCGTCGCCTTCAGCCAGAGCTGGCACGGCATGACCGGCGCCGCCGTCTCGGCGACCTACAGCGCGGGTCGCAAGGGTTTCGGCCCGGCGATGGTCGGATCGCTGGCTATCCCTGCTCCCAATGCTTTTCGTCCGCGTTTCAAGAATCCGGACGGCTCGCTCGATTGGCAGACCGAGCTCGATGACGCCTTCATGCTGATCGACAGCCAGTCCACTGGCAGCCTGGCCGCGGCCATCGCCGAGCCGATCCTGTCGAGCGGCGGCATGATCGAATTGCCGCGCGGCTATCTCGCGGCCCTGAAAGAGAAATGCCATGAGCGCGGCATGCTCCTGATCCTCGATGAGGCGCAGACCGGTGTCGGGCGAACCGGCGACATGTTCGCTTTCCAGAGAGACGGCGTCACGCCCGACATGCTCACGCTCTCCAAGACCATTGGCGCGGGCCTTCCCCTGGCTGCCGTCATGACGACATCTGAAATCGAAGCCGCCGCTCATCAGAAGGGTTTTTTGTTCTACACGACTCACGTTTCGGACCCGCTGCCTGCCGCTGTCGGCCTGGCGGTGCTCGACGCGGTGAAGGAGGAACGGCTTGTCGAAAGAGCGCGCGAGCTGGGCAAGCGGTTGTCCGATGGTTTGCTGGCGCTCAAGCAACGCTATCGCTGCATCGGCGACATTCGCGGCCGCGGACTGATGCTCGGCGTCGAAATCATCGCGGATGGTCCGGGCAAGAAGCCGGATCACGAGCTGGGCGCCAGGATAGCCGCCGAAGCCTTCAGGCGCGGCTTGAGCATGAATATCGTCAAGCTTCCCGGCATGGGCGGGGTGTTTCGGATCGCGCCGCCGTTGACGATTTCCGAAGCCGAAATCGATCTCGGGCTCGGCATCATGTCCGAAGCGATCGAGCATGAACTGACAAGGAATTGAGGTGGACACGACCAAGACAATTCCGCGCGGAACCATCAGGGTGCTTGTCGCCAAGCTCGGCCTCGACGGCCACGACCGTGGCGCCAAGGTCGTGGCGCGCATCCTGCGCGATGCCGGAATGGAAGTGATCTACACCGGACTCTACAAGACCCCGAGCCAGGTGGTCAGCGCGGCAATCGAAGAAGATGTCGATGTGATCGGGGTCAGCCTTCTGTCGGGCTCGCATGTGCCGCTGTTCCGCGAATTGGGCAAGTGCCTGCGCGACAATGGCGCCGACCATATTTTCCTCGTCGCCGGCGGCGTCATTCCGGAGCGCGACTATGAATCCCTGATGGCATGCGGAGTCGACGTCATCGTTCCGCAGGAGGCGCGCGCCGAGCTCATCGTCTCGACCATCGACAGGCTGATCGCTGATCGCGGAAACCGATGAAACTGTTCTCCGAGCAAGCGATAGAGCACCTTCGGAAAAATGAGGCCGAATGGGAAAAAAATGAGCTCGCCGCTTCGCTGAAAATCAGGCCGGAGGAGCGGTCCGAATACCGGACCGATTGCGGCCTGCCGCTCAAGCGGGTCTATACCGCCGCCGATGTCGCGGATATCCCTCAGGACGAACTGGGGCTTCCCGGTGCCTATCCCTTCACCCGCGGGGTCTATCCCACGATGTATCGCGGGCGGCCGTGGACCATTCGGCAGGTTGCGGGCTTCGGCAATCCCGAAGCGACGAACCAGCGCTACAAATACATGATCAACACCGGCCAGACCGGGCTGTCGACCGATTTCGATCTGCCGACCTTGCTCGGCCTCGATTCCGACGATCCGATGGCCTTCGGCGAGGTGGGCCGCGTCGGTGTCGCCATCGACACCATCGAGGACATCGATCGCCTGTTCGACGGCATCGATCTGGAAAAAATCTCGGTCTCCCTGACCATCAACCCGTCGGCCTGGGTGATCTATTCGATGTTCATCGCCGTAGCCGAGCAACGCGGCTGCGACTTGCGGAAGATCGCCGGGACTTTGCAGGCGGATCCCTTGAAGGAATATGTCGCCCAGAAGGAATGGATCTATCCGGTGCGGCCCGCCGTCAGGCTGCTGCGCGACCTGATCGTCTACAGCACCAGGACCACCCCGAAAATCAATCCGATCAGCCTGAGCGGTTATCACCTCTCCGACGTCGGCGGGAATGCGATCCAGGAAGTCGCCTTCATCCTGGCTTTCACCATCGCCTATTGCGAGGAAGTCATCGCCGCAGGCATGGATATCGACGACTTCGCGCCGCGGCTGTCCTTCTTCTTCATCAGCCATCAGGACTTCTTCGAGCAGATCTGCAAGTTCCGCGCGGCCCGGCGCGTCTACGCCAAGATCATGTCGCAGCGCTTCAAGGCCAGGAAACCGGAATCGATGCGGCTTCGGGTGCATGTCCAGACGGCGGCCATGAGCCTGACGAAGGTCGAGCATCAGAACAACCTGATGCGCACCGCGATCCAGGCTTTGGGGGCGGTTCTCGGCGGGTGCCAGAGCATGCACACCAATGGCCTGGACGAAGCTTTCGCCATACCGACCGAAGAAGCGATGAAGCTTGCCATCCGGACCCAGCAGATCATTCGCGATGAAATCAACGTGACATCGGTCATCGATCCGCTCGGCGGCTCCTATTTCGTCGAACGCCTGACCTCTGACATGGAGCAGGCCATCTGGAAGGTGCTCGACGAGGTCGACGAACGCGGCGGCGCGGTCAAGCTGGTGGAGGAAGGCTGGTTCCAGCAGAAGCTTGCCGACTCCGCCTATGCGACCTTCAGAAAGATCGACAGCGGCGAGAAGGTTTCGGTCGGGGTCAATCGCCATGTCGACGCCGAGAGCGACACGGCTGAGGTTGATATCCACCCCTATGACGAAGAGTGCACGGCGCTCCAGGTCGAGCGGTTGAAAAAGGTACGCGCCAATCGGGACAGCCGGCGGGTCAAGGCGCTCTTGGACGAGTTGAAGCTTGAGGCGCGGTCCGACGATGTCAACTTGCTGCCCAAGACCATCGAACTCGTGAAGGCGAAAGCGAGCCTCGGCGAGATCTGTGGCGCGCTCCGCGATGTCTGGGGCTCATACAAAGAACCTTTGATCGTCTGAGGAGCCTCCATGCCGAAAGCCGTCATCGCCCGCCACGACGAGCATATCGTCTGGATCAAGCTGAACCGGCCCGAGCGCCTCAATGCCATGAACAAGGAGCTCGTCGAGGAGCTGTCCCGCTCACTCGACGCGGCGGAAGCGGACGAAACGGCTCGGGTCGTCATCATCCACGGCGAAGGCAGGGCCTTCTGCTCAGGTGACGATCTGAAGGATCTCGACGCGCAGACCGCATCGGAAGCCGCGACCCGGGCCTGGGTCGACGCTATTCAGCGGGTCACCTTGCAGATCATGCAGTCCCAGAAAATCGTCATCGCGGCGGTACATGGCTGGTGTGTCGGTGGCGCGCTCGAATGGGCCATCAACTGCGACTTCACCTTGTTTGCCGACAATACGCGATGGTTCTTTCCCGAAGTGACTTATGGGCTTTTCGTCACTGGCGGCGTGACGGCGCTTCTGACGAAGCAAACGGGCCCGCAGGTCGCCAAGGAACTGATGATCCTCGGAGAACGCCACGATGCGAAGAAGGCGCTCGAGGTCGGGATCGCGTGGCGGATCGTCCCCGAGGCTGACCTGCTGGGCGAAGCGCAGAAGCTCGCCAATGTGATCGCCGAGCGCCCGGCTGACGCCGTCGCCGACATAAAGCGGGCGATCAATGAAGGCTTTCACTCCTCGCTCGCCGACGCCATGGCGCTCGAAACCAAGGCGACCGTTCGTGGCTTTCTGTCGCCCGAGGCACAGGCGCGGGCGAAGGAATTTTGAAATCATCCATGCTGTATCGACCCGCTACCATCTCCGATATTCCCGGCATGAGCGACGATGATATTGAAAGCCGGGTGCTGTCCAGAATACTGTTGCGCCAAGCCGAACGGTTTGGTGGCAAAAACTTTCTCAATATCTCGGGGAGATCGGCAAGCTTCGAGGAAGTCCTGACGCTCTCGCGCAAGCTCGCCGGCGGCCTTCGGAGGCTGGGCGTGCGCCGCTCCGACAGTATCGCGATCCTCTTGCCGAATTGCTTCGAGTTCGTGGCTGTATGGTTTGCTGCCTCCCTCCTGGGGGCGATCGAGGTTCCGAGCAATCCGGCCTTGAAAGGCGGCCTTCTGTGTCACAACCTGAACAATTGCGGAGCGGAAATCCTCATCGCTGATGCAAGCAGGCTCGGCGAGATCGCCAAGGTGCAGGGTAAATTGCCCGGCATCACGACGCTTGTTCTTGTCGGCACTGATCCCAAGGAAGCGAGAGCCGCCGGGATCGCCATCGATCGGATCGTTGCGTTCGAGGAATGCCTTGGCCCCGAGATCGACCCCGTTCCGGTGGACGTCCATTACACCGATCCGATGGCCATTCTCTACACGTCGGGGACGACCGGGCCGGCCAAAGGCGCGCTCATGTCCCATCATCATTGCTATTCCTGGGTCACCGCGATGGCGCGCAACCTGGGCTATACGGAGCGCGACAGCTATTTCACTTCTTTGCCCCTCTTCCACACCGACGCTCAGATGTTCGGCGTCTATATGCCGCTCGTCTATGGCACTGAGGCGACATTGGTGGACGGCTTCAGCGCTTCGCGATTCTGGGATCAGCTTCGCGCCAGCGGCGCGACCGCGACCAATCTCTTGGGCGCAATGGCGGTCATACTCATGCGCATGAACGCTTCCGAGCGCGATCGGGACAATCCGGTCCGGGTTTGCCAATGCATTCCCATGGTGCCGGAGAAGGAGGCTTTCGAACATCGCTTCGGCATCAGGCTGGTCACGGGCTATGGGCAGACGGAGACCAGCTTCGTGACCTACGACACGGTCGATGAATCGCGCACCGCTTCCTGCGGCCGGGCCGCTCCCGATTGGGAAGTTGCGATCGTCGATGAGACCGACCGACCGCTGCCGCCCGGCACGGTCGGTGAGATCGTCGCGCGCCCGAAGAAGAGCTGGTCGATGTTCTCGGGCTACTACCGCGCCGAGGCCAAGACGGTGCAGACTCTCCGGAATCTCTGGTATCACTCCGGCGATGCGGGCTTCATGGACGAGGACGGTTGGCTCTATTTCAAGCACCGCCTGAATGAAGCCATCCGGCGCCGCGGCGAGAACATTTCGGCCTATGAGCTGGAAAGCATCGCCGAAAAGCATCCCGCTATCGTGGAAAGCGCCGCTTTCGGCATCCCATCTGAGTTTACCGAAGAGGACATTATGGTCGTGGCGGTCCGTGAAGCGGGATCGACGATAGAAGCGGCCGATCTGATGGCGCATTTCGCCGAGCTGGCGCCCCGCCACATGATCCCGCGCTATATCGAGATCACCGATGCCTTGCTTCCCAGGACCCCGACGGAAAAGATCGCGAGAAGCGAGCTCCGGCAGCGAGGGGTAACAGGCGCGACCTTCGACCGCGGAACGCGATAGATGGTTCTTTCCGGGTCGAGATCCGAGCGCGATGGCGAAGGATATGTTCACTCCTCTGCACACAAGGCGGCGTCTCTTACCGCACACGCCGTGCACGCGACGATGTATAAGCGCTTGAATTAATTGAATTTTGTTCCCATCCATCTTGGAGAGCAACGCTGGCTCCGCGCTCCCGCTCCCCCTCAGGCCAGAACCGTTCAGTTACGAGCGGACAAGTCTCGGGGTGTCATCGAGAAGCTTGCGGGCCTCGGGGCTGGCGGGATCGCCAAGCACTTGGGCGGTATTGCCCAGCTCGACAATCCTGCCCGCCATCAGCACGGCTACGTTTTCAGCGATGCTGCTCACCAGGGCCAGATTGTGCGTGACGAATATCAGGGAAAGCCCGTGCTCGCGCTTCAGGTTGTCGATCAATTCGATGATCACGGCCTGAATCGAGACATCGAGTGCCGAGGTGATCTCGTCGCAAATGAGGAGCTTCGGGTTGACGACGAGCGCTCTGGCGATCGCCGCGCGCTGCCTTTGACCGCCGGAGAGCTGATGCGGATAGCGATCCACAGTTGCCGGTGGCAGCGCGACGCGGCGCAGGGCGGCCTCGATGCGGGTGCGGCTTTCCGCGCGCGATACCGGCTCGAGAATCGACAAGGTTCCGGCCATTGATTGACCAATGGTGCGGCGCGGATTGAGCGAGGCATAAGGGTTCTGAAAGATATACTGGATCTGCCGCCTGTGCTCGGCCGGGCGCTTGCGGCTTGCTGGCGCAAGCGCCGCGCCTTGGAAGCGCAGATTGCCGCTCCAATCCGCATGCAATCCGGCGATGCAGCGGGCGAGCGTCGTCTTGCCCGAACCCGATTCACCGACGATCGCCAGGCAATTGCGCGCCTCCAGGCCGAAGCTCAGGCCGTGCAGAATCTCACTGCCACCATGGCGGGCGCGCAAGCCGTCCACCTCAAGCAGGCGCTTGCTTTGTGCCTGGACGGCCGGCCGGGCCCCGTAGCTCAGCGGCGGCGCATCTTCGCCCAGGGGGTGAATGCAGCGAACATGATGTTCCTCGCCGATCGCGCGATGGGCCGGGATTTGCGCCTCACAGGCCGGCAGTGCCCAGCCGCAGCGTGGCGCAAAGCTGCAACCCTTGGGTCTGGCGCCCGGATCGGGGGCCTGGCCCGGAATCCCGTGCATCACGGCATTACTGCCAAGATCCGGCACGGCCGAGATCAGCGCCCTTGTATAGGGATGGCGCGGATGACGAAGCACGTCCTTTACCGGACCGGCTTCGACAATCCGGCCCGCATACATCACCGCGACGCGATGCGCGAGCGAAGCCACCACCGCAAGATCATGGCTGATATAGACGGCGGCCACGCCGTGGCGGCTGCACAGCTGGCGAACGATAGCGAGGACATGGGCTTGCGTCGTGACATCGAGCCCAGTGGTCGGCTCGTCCATGACGATGACTTGCGGCCGATTGGCAAAGGCCATGGCAATGGCTACGCGCTGCTGCTGGCCGCCCGAAATCTGATGCGGGTAGGACTCGAGGAATGCCGGCGTCTCGGGAAGCTTGACCTCCCCCAGCAGTTCCGCAAGCCGGACATCCGACAATCGCCGTCCATCCTTGCCGCACTCGACAAGCTGCGTGCGGATCTTCAAGGCAGGATTGAGCGCAGCAGCCGGATCCTGCGGAACATAGCAAATCACCGGCCCGCGCAAGGCCCTGAGCCCTTCGGGGTCGAGATTCCGGACCGGGCGACCGGCGAGCGTGATCTCAGAACCCTCCGCGATGGCAAGACCGCGGCGACAATGATTGAGCAAGGCGAGGCCGGCCGTGGTCTTTCCGGAGCCCGATTCGCCGACGAGACCCAGGACCTCGCCGGCCTTCAGCGCAAAGCTCACCTCAGCGACGATGTCGATGTCGGTCCCGGCGCGAACGACGCGCAGATCCCGGACTTCCAGAGCGCGCGAACCAACTGACATCATCGGACTTCCGTTGTCTGACCTTCACCGGCGGCTGCGGTCGAACGCGACAGCGCATCGGTGAACAGATTGGTGCCTATGGTGAGCACGGCGATCAGAGTGACGGGCACAAGGACCGGCCAGGGATTCGACGCCATGCCGATGCGGTTCTCGTTGATCATCAGCCCCCAATCCGGCGCCGGCGGCTGCTGGCCGAGGCCGAGGAAGCTCAGCCCGGCAATGAGGGCGATCGAATAGGTGTAGCGCAGGCCGAGCTCGACAAGCAGCGGGACCGAGATGTTGGGCAGGATCTCGGTCACCAGGATACGCAAGGGCGACATGCCGATAGCTTCGGCATGGCGGACGAAATCCTCAGCGGCGATGCGCAGCGCGCCGGCGCGGGCGACGCGGGCCACTTGCGGCGCATGTATGGCGGCAACGACAAGGGCGGTGAGCCAGGGCTCGGAGCCCAGGATGCTCAGGAACAGCAGTGCGAATATGGTTTGCGGAAAGGCGAGAGCGACATCGAGAAGCCGCATGATCGTCTCATCCGCAGCCCCCCTGAAGAAACCGGCGGCCATGCCGAGGATCGCACCGACGGCAACGCCGAGCAGCGTGGCGACCGCCGCCAGGCCCAGCGTGCGATAACCGCCGGTCAGAACACGTGAGAGAACGTCGCGGCCCAGCACGTCCCCGCCGAGCGGCATGGCGGCGTTCGGCGGCTGGAAGGGCGCTCCGACGAACGCCTCCGGCGCGTGCGGCGCCATGAACGGGCCTAAGAGCGCGATCGCGACGACAAGGCCGGCAAGGACCAGGCCCACCCACCCGATCCTCGCGCGCAATGCGTTCAGCGCCGCCATGCGCTGGTCCTGAGCTTGGGCGTGATCAGCACGGTCACGACGTCGGCAACCAGGTTGACCGAGACATAGAACGCCGCGAGCAGAAGCACGGTCAACTGGATCGTCGGGATGTCACGCGTCGAAACGGCGTTGATCAGGCCCTGGCCGATGCCGGGAAAGCCAAAGACATATTCGACGACCACGACGCCGCCCGCCAGATAGGCAAAGGTCAAGGCGATCACCTGCAAGGCCGGGCCCATCGCATTGGGCAAAGCGTGCACCAGGATCAGACGGCCGCGGGGCAGGCCTTTCAGACGCGCCATTTCGATGTAGTCGCTGTCCAGAACCTCGATCATCGAGGCCCTGATCATGCGGAAGATATAGGGGAAGACCAGAATGGTGAGGGTCAGGACCGGCAGCACCAGGATTCGCGGCCGCTCCAGCAGAGAGCTGCCGGGGGGAACCATGGACACCGGCGGGAGCCAGTGGAACACCACCGTCGAAAACAAGGCGATGAGGCCGATCGCGACGACGAATTCCGGGGCCGCCGCGAGCCCCAGCGCCGTGACCGTCATGGCATTGTCCACACGGCTGTCCTTGCGAAAGGCCGCGAGCAGGCCCGCCGCGATCGCCAGCGGGACGGCTACGAGGGCGGTAATGAGGAGAAGCGTCAAGGAATTGACGATCCGCGGCATGATTTGCGGAAGGATAGGTTTCTGGTTGGCGAGCGACAGCCCCGGATCGCCGGCCATGAGTCCGCAGAGCCATCGCCAGTATTGCACCAGCGCCGGGTCGCCGAGATTGAGCTGCTTGCGCAGCGCCTCCAGCCGTTCGGGCGTTGCCGAGCGGCCAAGCACGGCCTGCGCCGCGTCGCCCGGTAGATACTGCGTGGCGACGAAGACCACCACCGAGACGAGCAGCAAGGTTACGAGGCCCAGCAGCAGGCGCCGGGCGATCAGGCTGAAGAGCAATCCCTGATGCAACGATTACACCATCCACGCCATCCGGAAGCCGAAATTGCCCAGCGGTATCCCGGTGGCCGCAGGCTTGAATCCTTCCACATTCGCCGCCATGAGATCGACGCCCTGATTGAATGCCGGAATGATATAGCCTCCCCTCTCGAAGTCTATCTTCTGCATGGCGCGCACGATCTCGCAACGCTTCGCCGCGTCCGGCGTGGCTTGCGCCTCGTTATAGAGGCGCGTGTATTCCGGATCGTTCCAGTGCGTCTCGTTGTATGGTGCGCCTTCGAGGCTCGACTGCACGACCTGGCCCATAAAAGGCGCATAATACCATATGTCCTGGGCGAAGGGCCATTTCGTATATTGCTCGCCGAAGAAGACATCGGGGGTCACCTGCTTCACATTGACGGTGACGCCGGCATCCTTGGCCTGCTGTGCGAAGACCTGCGCCGATTGGACGGCGCCGGCGGCGATATCGGATGTCACCAGCTCGACGACGAGGTTTTCCTGGCCCGCCTTCTTCAGCAGCGCCTTCGCCTGCTCGATGTCGCGCCCGCGCTTCCAGGCGGAATCGTAGCAGGAGTCGGCAGGCGAAAACACATCGGCGCCGATCGCCGCATAGCCGCTGAAGGCAAGGTCGATGATCTGCTGGCGATCGACGATGAGCCTGAAGGCCATGCGCACATCGGGATTGTCGAAGGGAGGATGATCGACGCGCATCACGAAGGGGGTCCATTGACCTGGTTTCGATACGAGCTTCTTCATAGGCCCGCCCTCGCCCACCTGATTGACGAGAGCCAGCGGCGCGGATGCGAATACATCGATCTCGCCGCCCTGGAGGGCGTTGAAAGCGGCGGTCGCATCGGCGAATGAACCGATTATGGTTATGGAATCGAGATTGGGCTCGTCTTCCCGCCAATAGCCGTCGAAGCGCGTGAACACGCCCTGCTCGCCCGGCGTGAATTCCTTGTACTGGAACGCGCCTGTTCCCACCGGTGCTTTGGGATCATAGCCCACCGGCACGATGGAGAAGAGGTGCGAAGCCGATATGAGGTCGGGAAACGCCGCATAGGGTGCCGATGCCGGGAACCGAATGGTGCGCTCATCCATCACCTTCAGATTGGCAAGGTCGAGCGGCTTCAGCGCCGAGGCGCCGGCGAAAGGCGCTTCAGGGTTGGCGACGCGCCGATAGGAGAAGGCAACGTCTTCGGCCGTTACCGTCTTGCCATTGTGGAATTTGAGACCGGGCTTCAGCCTGACGGTCCACTCCGTGGCGTTCGAATTCGCCTCGAGGGACTCGGCAAGCGCATTCACCACTTTGCCGTCGGGATCGAGTTGCACGAGCCCCTCATACAGCGCAAGCACGCGGGCGGTGTCGGGAACAGAGATGCTGCCATGGGCGTCCATCGTGTCGGAGCTGCCGCCGCCCAGAATGGCGACACGCAGATTGCCGCCCTTCTTGGGCGCCTCAGCCCTCGCCGCGGCGGCGAAGGGAAGCAATGCGAGGCCGGCCACGACTTCGCGACGCGACAATCGAACCAGGTTCAGATGCTTGTTCAGATTCATGACCTTTACTCCTCCCGTAGTTCTTTGCGGATGATGGCCACACCGGCCACCATCGCCTTTAGTTTGCCAAAGGCAATTTCGCGCGGCAGATACTTCATCCCGCAGTCCGGTGCGATGACCAGACGTGACGCCGGTATGAATTCGAGAGCGCGCCGGATGCGGCCGGCTACGGCTTCTGGTGTTTCGACCGCGGGATCACCAAGATCGAGAACGCCAAGCATGATCGTCTTGGACGGCAGGCCGGCCAGAACCTGCATATCGAGCTTGGGCTGGGCCGCTTCGAGCGAAACCTGGGTCGAGCAGCAGCGGTCCAGCTCAGGCAGGAAGGAATAGCCGGAGGGCTTCTCCTTTACCGCGTAGGCATAGCCGAAGCACATGTGAACGATGGTCGGGGCCGCAAGGCCCAAGAGCGCGCGATTGATGCCTTCGACACCGTATTTCCTGGCTTTCTCGGGCTTCGCCTGGAGATAGGGCTCGTCGACCTGCACAACTTCGCAGCCGGCGCTCCGCAGATCCTTGAGCTCGGCATTGACCGCGTCGGCATAAGCCATGACGAGCGCCCGCTCGTCCCCGTAATACTCATCGATCGCAAGCTGGCTCATGGTGAAAGGGCCGGGGACGGTCATCTTCAACGGGCGGCTGGTGATCGAGCGCAGAAACCTGAAGTCGTCGAGCTGGACCGGGCGGAGCCGCTTGATCGGCCCCACGACCCGCGGCACCGGGATCATCGCGCCGGTCCGGTCAGGCATCTCGCCAGGCCGATCGAGATCGATGCCGGAGAGTGCCGTGGCGAAAAGGTTGAAATAGCTCTCGCGGCGGACTTCACCGTCCGAGACGATGTCGAGACCCGCCTCCTCCATATCACGGACCGCCAAGCGCGTGGCATCGTCCTGGGCTTCCTTCAAGCGCTCGCCGTCGACGCGCCAGACCTTCGACATGCGCACGCGTGGCGGAGTGATCGCCATCATCATGTCGTGATCGACGAGCCAGCCGGGCTGGGGATAGCTGCCGACGACGGTCGTCGGCAAGATGGGAAGATGCATGGCTAGCTCCTCCTCCGCGGAAGTTCCGGATCCAGCGACACGGAAATGGCTTCTGCGCCCGGAACCTCGCCCGCCAGCGTGCGGATGGCCTGATCCGCCTCCTCGAGCGGGAATGAATGAGTGTGAAGGCGCGCCAGATCGTAGCGGTTCTCGGCGAGGAGCCGCAGCGCCTGGACATAGGCGGCGCTGCCCTGGCTGTAGACACCCTTGATCGTCAGCTCACGGAACAAAATACGGTCGGAATCGAGCGCGACCTTGGTCGTCCGGCCCTTGACGCCGCCAATGACGATGGTGCCGCCGATGCGCACCGCGCCGACGGCATCGATGATCGGCTGCGGGCTTGCCGGCACGACGTCGATCGCCACGTCGACGCCGCGCCCGCCGGTGATCGAAAGCACGCGTTCGACAATGTCTTCCTCATCGGCGATGATCGTGTGATGGGCGCCCATCGCGCGGGCGAGATCAAGCTTGTAGCTGTCGCGCTTGAGGCCGGTGACGATGATGGTGCCGGCACCGGCTTCACGGCAGGCGATGACTGAGCCCAGGCCGCGCTGGCCCGGGCCCAATATCAGCACGCTGTCGCCCAGCGCCGTCCGCGGCACCTGGACCGCCCAGCGGACGCCGGCGGCCAACGACTGATACTGCGTCGCGAGCTCGATCGGCATTTCCTCCGGAATGCGATGAAGGATCGTGCGCGGCATCAGATGCAGGTGGCTCGCATAGCCGCCCCACAGGCCATGGCCGAAGTCGAGCGGCAGAAAACCGTAAGCCGGAAGTCCGGTCGGGCGAACCTCCTTGCAGAGATGATAGCTGCCGTCGAGACAGGACCGGCAGAGCCCGCAGGACAAATGCGGTTCCACCGCGACGCGATCACCGGCCTTGACGCCCCAATTGCGCGCAGCCTCCTTGTCGATCTCGGCAATCCGTCCGACCGGCTCATGACCGGGGATCAAGGGATAAGTGGCGATGCCCTTCGCCGTGAAGGCGCCTTTATATTGTTCGACGTCGCTGCCGCACAGTCCGCAGGCTTCGACGGCGAGCAATGCCGTGCCGGGCGTGATCGGCGGCACCTCATGCTCGGCCATTTCGAGCTTGCGGTCGGCGGTCTGGATGATGACGCGGGCCTTCATGGCGCCTTATGATCTCCGGCCATATCTGGTGATGATCTCCTCGTTGAGCGTCACGCCGAGGCCCGGCCCATCCGGCAATTTGACCTTGCCGTCCGCAATGGCCGCCTCCGGCGAGACGAGATGCTCGCGCAAGGGCGAGTCGAAAAGATAGGTCGGAAAATACTCGACGGCCGGCGTATTGATCGTCGCCGCCTGAAAGTGCAAGGCGGCGGCGGCGGTAATGCCGGTGTGCCAGGCGAGCGGCACAACCTGCACGCCCTTCTGATCGGCAAACTCGGCAATGCGCATCATCTCGGTGAAGCCACCGGCGCGGGTAATGCCGGGTTGGATCACCGCGACGCCGCCGGTCTCGATCCATTCGCGGCATTCCCAGCGGGTGGCGGCAAATTCGGCGCCGGCGATGCGCACCGGGCTCATGCGCGCGAGATTGGCGTGTCCGGCGAGATCGTCGTGCTGGAGCGGCGCCTCGCAGAAGAAGATATTCTCGTCGGCGATGCGGTCGATCACATATTTGGCGTCATACCAGTGGCGCCAGCGATAGCCGAAGTCGACCGCCATGGTGATCTCCGGTCCCACCATCCGGCGGCCTTCCTTGATGAGGGAGATGAGCTCGGTATCCGAGCACAATTCATAGAACAGCACCTCCATCTTCACGACGCGATAGCCGCCGGCTATGACCTGCTCGAACTGCTTCTCGATGATCTTCATGAGATCGCGCACGGTTTGCGAGCCGCGGGCGAGGCCCGGAAATATGGTCGCATAGGGCGTGCAATGGGGCCTGCGATTGCCGCCGAGCAGGCGCCAGACCGGGACGCCCATCTGCCGCGCCGCAAGGTCGGTGAGCGCGATGTCGGCGGCGGAGATCGCATGAATTGCAGCACCGCGACGCCCGGGAAATATGGTTCCCTCATACATGAGGTCCCACAAGGTCGCACGGTCCATGGGGTCCGCGCCTTTCAGGATCGAGGTGAGATTACGGCTCCACAAGTGCATGGAATTCATGTCGAACCACGGCTTCGTCACCGCCGGCGAGGCATAGCAGTCGCCAATGCCCTGCACGCCGTTCTCATCGGTCAGCCGGACAACCAGGGTCTCGTCAAGGCCGGATTCGAACCAGCTCTTGTCCGCCGGCATTGCGACGGGGATCACCTCGACTTCAACAATTTTCGGCATCGGCGTCCTACTCAGGCTGCGGAGGCGGGCGAGTCGCGCCAGGTGCTGTCCTTCGGCTCGGCGAAGAGACGGCGCACCATGGGTATGAAAGTCGCGAGCGGCTCGGTGTCGTAGTTCGGATCGAATGAAGGACAGTCGTAGTCGCGCACGAAGCACATGGTCAGCGCGTAGGCCGGATGATCCTTGAACTTGCGGTGCTCGTAGCGGTCCAAGCCGCTATAGTGGAAGAAATAATAGCCCGTGAAGACGACGTGGTTCTGCACCATCCACAGGTGATCCGCACTCACATAGGGCCTGAGGATCGCGGCCGAGACCTCGCAGTGGTTTTCCGGCGCCAGCGTATCGCCGATATCGTGCAACAGCGCGCAGCAGACGAACTCCTCGTTCTCGCCCGCCCGCAAGGCTCGCGTCGCGGTCTGCAGGCTGTGCTCGAAGCGGTCGACCTGGAAGCCGAGCTTCGGTCCCTTCTGGCGCTCGAGGATGCGGAGGATCTCATCCGCCAAGGCCCCTTTCTGCGCATAGTACGCCTCATGGTGACGGATGATCAGATCCCACTCCTCCTTGGTGCATTGGTCGAGGCTGGTGAACTTGACGGTTCCGAGATCTTCCATTTCGGCAATCTCCTTCTCTGATTCAATGAACGGTGCGCGGCAGGCTTGCCGCCTCGTGATGACAATGAACGACGTGCCCGTCACCGAAATCTCGTGGCGGCGGGGTCAAGCGGTCGCACAGGTGCTCGATTGCGACGGGACAGCGGCCGAAGAACGCGCAGCCTCTCCCGGTGCCCGGCGAACCGTCATGGGCGGAAGTCCGGCGCGCGATCACATCGTCGAGCCAGTCGCGGCGCAGCTGCGGCACGGATTGAACGAGGAGCCGCGTATAAGGGTGCTGCGGCGGCGCAAAGACGTCGGCGGTGCGGCCTGTTTCCACAATACGGCCCTGATACATCACGGCTACGCGGTCGGCGATCTGGGCGACGGTCGCCAGATCATGCGATACGAAAATATAGGCCACGTTGTGTTCGCGCTTGAGCTTCGCCATCAGCTCGATGATGCGGGCGGCCACCAGCGTATCGAGGGCGGAGAGAAATTCATCGCACAGGATGATATCGGGCTTGGCCGCAAAAGCCCGCGCAATGGCGACGCGCTGGCGCTGACCGCCCGACAATTCTCCCGGGTGCTTGGCGGCAAAAGCGGGCGGCAATCCGACCATCTCCAGGAGCTCGGCGGTTCTCGCCTTGATTTCGGCCTGGGAGAGATCCCAATAGAAACGCAGCACCTGGCCGATCGCCCCGCCGACATCGATCCGGGGATTGAGCGCCTGTTCCGGCGATTGCAGGACGATCTGAACCCGACGCAGCTCGGCTTTGGCGCGGCGGCGGGATGCCGCTGCGAGAACCTTGCCGCCCAGACGGATCGCGCCTGCCGAAGGCTTGTGCAAGCCGGCGACCACTCTCACGAGCGTGCTCTTGCCGCTGCCGGATTCGCCGGCGAGCGCCAGCGTCTCGCCGGGCATCACGTCGAGCGAGACATCGTGCAAGACCAGATCGGATTCCCGCGGCGCCCTGAACATGCTGCGCCGATAGCCGGCGGAAACCGCCGCAACGCTGAGCAAGGGTTGCAGCACTTTGCCGGGCCGTGCCGGAGCGGCTGCGCCGTCCATCGTGCGCACCGCGCCGAGCAGCGCCCGCGTATAGTCCCGGCGGGGATTCTCGAGGATCGCCTCGGCCGGTCCCTGCTCCACGATATCGCCGTGACGCATCACGACGATACGGGTGGCGATCTGCGCCACTACGGAGAGGTCGTGGCTGACATAGATCGCCGCGGTGTTGTGATGACGGATCGCGTCCTTGATCGCCTTGAGCACCTCGATCTGGGTCGTGACATCGAGCGCCGTCGTCGGCTCGTCAAGCACCAGGAGCTTCGGCGCGCAGGTCATGGCCATTGCCGTCATGACGCGCTGCTGCTGCCCGCCGCTCATCTGAGAAGGGTACCGCCGCGCCAGTGCTGGCGGATCGGGAAGCCGCAGCAGCGTCAGCAGCTCCAGCATGCGCGCCTCGGGATCGACGCGGTCCTGCAAGCGGTGGAGAGCCAGACCTTCCGAGACCTGCTCGCCGATCCTGATGCTCGGATTGAGCGCAGACGCAGCGCTCTGCGCCACGTAGGCGACCTCCCGGCCCCGGAAATCCCGCTTGCCCCGGCGCGACAGGGACAGAACTTCCGTCGTGCCGAAGCTGATTCTGCCTGCGGCCACCCGCGTGCCGGCCCGGCAGTAGCCAAGAGCGGCAAGCGCCAATGTCGTCTTGCCGGCACCCGATTCACCAATCAAGGCGACGACTTCCCCAGGCTCCACGGAGATCGAGACATTGGCCAGGATGCTGCGCCAGCCGCCATCCGGCGCCTCGCCCTCGACGGTCAGATTGCTGACCCTGAGAAGTGCCGAGCTCATCGCAGATCCTCGGGGATCGCCAGCGACTCCTCGTCGCTCAGCCAATCCACTATGAGGTTCAGCGCAATGCCGAAGATGCCGATGGCGACTGCCGGAAGGAGCGCCGGCAGATAGACATCCTCCTGGAGCGATGCCAGATTCTCACGCACCAGCAGGCCCCAATCGGCGTCCGGCGGCTGGATGCCCAGCCCGAGGAAGCTCAAGGCGCTGATGAAGAGCGTTGAATAGGTGAGCCGCAAGCCATATTCGACCCCCAGCGCGCGCCAGGAATTCGGCAGGATCTCGGCGACCAGGATGGCGACGAGGCCATGGCCGCGGGCGCGCGCCGCCTCGACGAATTGCAGCGCGGTGATGGTCTGTGCGATGGAACGCGCCACGCGCACAACGCGCGGCAATTGGATGAAGGCGATGATCGCGATGAGGACGGTCAGGCTCGACGACAGTGCCGCGACGATGAGGAGCCCCAGCATCAGCGGCGGAAAGGACAGGAGGATGTTCACGGTGAAGTCGGTGATGTCGTCGAGAATGCCGCCCAGCTCGGCGGCGGCAAAGCCCCAGGCGGTACCCAGCACAAATCCGATCGTCGTCGCCGCGAAGGTCACGAGCAGCGTGAACTGCGCGCCATAGAGCAGGCGCGAGAGCAGATCCCTGCCGACAACGTCCGTGCCCAGCAGGAAGCGGCCCGGCGCCTCGAAAGGCGTGCCTACGATCTTCGCGGGCGCATAGGGTGCAAGCGCCGGCGCCAGGACGGCCGCCAGGACGATCAGGCCGACGACCGCAACGCCGAGCGCGCCCATGATGTTTATGCGAGGCAGCATAATGGTGACTTGCTCTCCTTCGCGCGCGGCCGAGGTCATGCGGCACGCCCGATCCGCGGATTGAGCACGACCGCGCTCACATCAGCCAGCGTATTGCACAAGACATAGGCGGCGCAAAAGATCATCGCCGTCGCCTGGATCAATGGCAAGTCGCGATAGAAGATCGAATCGACCATCAGCTTGCCGAGGCCGGGATAGCTGAAGACGACCTCGATCACCGCCACGCCCGATATGAGATAGCCGATGTTGAGGGCAATGACGCTGAGAACGGGACCGACGGCATTGGGGAGCGCATGGCGGAAGAGGATGCGCCATTTCGAGGCGCCCTTGAGAAGCGCCATCTCGGCATAGGGGCTCGCCAGGACCTCGAGCAGGGTCGCCCTGGTCATCCTTATCAAATGCGCGAGCATCGTGAAGACGATCGTCATCATCGGCAGGAACAACTGCCACATGAAACTCAGCGGATTCTGCCAGTTCGGCCGCACGACGACGGACGGGAAGAGCTTGAGCTCGACCGCCAGGATGACGACCAGGATGACCGCGATCACGAACTCCGGCACCGAAACCAGGAACACGCTCACGGATGAAAGCATCCGATCGAAGGCGCTGCGGTGCCAGGCGGCACACAGCACGCCCAGACAAACCGACAAGGGAATGGCGACCACCGCCGCATAGACGGCCAGTCCCAGCGTATTCCACAGTCGCGGCGCGATGACGGTTGCGACATCGGCGCCGGTGGCGAGCGAATTGCCCATATGCCCGGTCACGAAACCGCCGAGCCATTGGATATAACGCTGGGCCAGCGGCAGCTCGAGCCCGAGCCTTTCACGGATGGCGGCAATCATCTCGGGCGTCGCGGTCTGTCCGAGAATGGCGGTCGCGACATCGCCCGGCAGGATCTCGGTCGCCGCGAAGACGAGGAGCGACGTTGCGAACAGCGTCAGCACCCCAAAGAATGCCCGTCTCAGAACGACATGGGAGAGGTTGGACATTCCAAGCTCCAGTAGCCGGCGCCGCAGCCGTAAACCAGGCCGGCCGCGGCGCCGGCGATCGATGTCAAGCGTCGAGCCATGCTTCCTGCCAGAGCGAGCTTCCGATCGACTGGCGCGGATGCGACTTGAAGTTCTGCACGCGCTTGGCGACGCCGTCGATCCACGGAACATAGACGGCGGCGATCTGGCTGCCCTCGGCGGCGAGCAGAAGCTGCGCCTGGCAGAGGATTTCCTTGCGCTTGGCCTCATCCAGCGTCTTCTTGGCCTCGGCGACGAGATTGTCGAACTTCTCATTATAGAAGAACGACTCGTTGTAGGGCGCTGTGGACGTATAGCCTGTTTCATAATAGGCGACGGCAGTCGGACGGCTGGTCCAGGACGATGCACACCAGCCTACTTTCATATAGACCGCGGACCAATAGCCGTCCGCCGGATCCTTGATCGCCTTCACATTGACGCCGTTCTCTTTCATGAGCTCGGCCAGGACCACCGCCGCATTCGCTCCACCATAATTGCCATCGGAGGTGTGCAGCTCGAACACCGTGCTCTCATGGCCGGCCTTCTTGAGCAGCGACTTCACGCGATCGGGGTCTGCCGTCGGCACCGGCACCTGATCGCAGAACATGGGATCGGTCGGCCAGATGCCGGAATCACGCCCGACGGTGCCCTGCCCGTCGAAGGCGAGGTCGATCAGCTTCTGGCGGTCGAACGACCATTTGATCGCCGTGCGCAGATCATTGTTGTCGAAAGGGGCGGTCTTGCCGTTCATCGGATAGGTCGCGTGCGCGGTGCCGGACTTGATCGATGCGCGGGCGACGCCGCTCGCATCGACCTTCTTCACCGCTTTCGGGTTGAGCGTTTGAATGAGGTCCGCCTCACCCGAAAGGAGCGCATTCAGCCGCGCATTCTCATCGCCTATGCCGATGCCTTCGAGTTCCTCGATATAGGGCAGGCCGTTCATCCAATAGCTGTCATGGCGCACGAAAAGCGACGGCAGGCCGGGCGAGAATTCCTTGACCTTCCACGGACCGGTGCCGACCGCGTCCTTGGGGAATTCCTTGGTCCCTTCCGGGACGACGCACAAAGTGCGCGTGGTGAGGAAGTAGGGGAACTCCGCATTCGTCCCCTTCAATTCGAAGACGATCTTGTCCGGCCCGTCAGCCTTGAGATTGACGACATCGGCAAGGGCGGAGGCCCCCGGCGAAGCGGTCTCCTTGGCAAGGATGCGCTGGAACGAATAAAGTACGTCGCCGGATGTCATCGTCTTGCCGTTGTGGAAGGTGACGCCCTTGCGCAGCTGGAACGTCCAGACGGTCGCTTCCGCATTCGCCGAGAAGGACTCGGCCAGCCAGGGCAGCATCTTGCCCTCGGCATCGAATTCGGTGAGCTTCTCGTAGACGAGCCCGTTATTGGTTATGTCGGTGAAGGAAAGCGCCTTGTGCGGATCGAGAGTATCGGCGCTCGAGGCGTCATTGGTGGCAAAGCGCAAACGGCCGCCCTTCTTCGGCTCGGCGGCACGGGCCGGCGAGACGAGGTCCGCCGCCAGCTGATGGGCCACAGCGACGGTCAGGCCCATGCCCACCATGCCGGCGACAAAATCACGGCGCGACAAGCGTTGTGTCACGAGTTCTCTTTTGAGCGTCTCCTTGAGATCCATCATCGTCCTCCCTCCCCCGGCCTCTTGCGCCGCTTGTTGGGCGGGAACCGGAATCGAAGACTCCGGCTCCGGCCGATGCGGCTGTGTCCAATATTGAGCGGCAGAACGTGCTTGTGCGCAATCGGCAATAACGTGAAAATATAATTTCCGAATCGGAAATGAACGAGGACCGTGACGAAGCTTAGTTCGCCACGCTCAGCTTTCGGGCAAATTCGACAAAGGCCTTGGCCTGCGGGCGCATCATCTGGCGATGCGGCAGCACTGCGTAGACATTCTTCGGCTTGACCTCGAAACCCCGCAAAACCTGAACCAATCGGCCGGTTTGCAGATCGTCCTGGACGTGGAAGCGGTAGAAATTGCCGATTCCGGCCGCTCGCAGGCACGCCTGGCGCAACAAATCGCCATTGTCGGAGAGAAGCCGGCTGTGGATGTTGATCGCCTCCCAATTGCCGCCCCGGCGCAGCACCCAGTCCTCGGCAAGATCGGAGAATCGACTGGCAATGCAGTCGTGCGACTGCAGATCCTCAGGCGACTTCGGTTCGCCGTGCGCCGCGATATAGGCCGGCGAGGCGCACAAGACGCGCGAACACGGCGTCAACAGCATATGCGCGAGCTTCGATTTGGGGTCGTTTTCGAGCGCGATCGCCACATCGATGCGGTCGCGAATGAGGTTCGGCGTGGCGCTCGTCACCATCACATCGACCGACATGGCCGGGTGATCCTGCAGAAAAAGATGCAGATTCGGCCCCAATATCGCGGCCGCAAAGGACGGCGGCGCGACAATGCGCAAATGCCCGCTCAATTGCCGCTCGGAGGCGATCATCGCCGCCGCGCTGTCGATCTCGTTCAGAATGGCGACACAGCGCTCATAGAAGTTCTCGCCGGCATCGGTCACGCTGACAAGGCGCGTCGTGCGATGGACAAGCGCGCTGCCAAGCGCGGTTTCGAGCATTTTAACATGCTTCGTGACCGATGACGGCGCCAGCCGCAGTTGCCGCGCCGCCGAGGAGAAACTATGGGTTTCAACCACGGCCACGAAGCAGCGCAGTGCAATTATGCTCGCATCATTGAGCGGGCTTCGTAGTCCCCTTGTCATCGGTCATCCGATTATTCGCGATTTGGCAATTATATTTTAAATTCTTTGCCAGTAGTCAAGGCGGACTTTCTCGATTTCAAGTCTCGCCATGACGACGATCACGCTGACCTTCGACAATGGCCCGGATCCCGAGGTAACGCCGCTCGTGCTCAGGACACTCAAGAAGCACGGAGTCAGGTCGACGTTCTTCGTGATCGGCGAAAAGCTCAGGGACCGGCGGCGCTTCAGCGAAATGGCGCAGGCTGACGGCCATTGGATCGGCAATCACACCTACACTCATCTCATGCCGCTCGGACAATGCCGCGAGGACGGTGTCGCGGTGCGGGAAATCGAACGAACCGACTCGCTCCTCGGAAATCTGGCGCATCCGCGAATGTTTTTCAGACCCTCCGGAAATGGGGGCGATCTGGGAAGCGGACTGCTCAACAAGGAAGCTCTCGGACATCTTCAAACCAGCGGGCATACTTGCGTCCTCTGGAACGCCGTCCCGGAGGATTGGGTCTATCCGACCGGCTGGGTTTCGCGCGCCATCGAGCTTTGCTTTGCGCGCAAGCATTCGGTGCTGGTGCTGCATGATCTGCCGACAGGCGCAATGATGTATCTCGACGATTTTCTTGCACTCGCCGGCGAGCGCGGCGCCATGTTCACGCAAGAATTTCCCTCCGAATGCGTGCTGATCGAGCAGGGAACGATCGTCCAGGACGTTCAACCCTATGTGATGGGCTAAGTATTCATGAACAATCCAAAGGGTGATACCATGATCTCTGCCGTGGTCACGGGCGCGGCTCGCGGTTTGGGTGCCGCCATCGTCAGGCAAATTTCCGGTCCGCAAGTCCACGTCGTTGCGACCGACATCGATGGCGATGGCCTGGATGAACTCGCCGGCGCTCTTCCCCATCCGATCACCACCTGTGTCGGCGATGTCCAGGATCCGCTCGCGCACAAGGCGGCCGCCGATCATGCGGAATCTGCCGCGCCGCTTGTCTGGTGGGTCAACAATGCCGGGATCGATGTCAGGGGAGCGGCGCATGAGGTCGAACCTGAGGCGATGGAGCGCGCACTGCGTGTGCTTCAGTTCGGCCCTATGTTCGGCACCTGCACCGCCGTTCGCCGCATGCTGCCGCAACGGCGCGGCTCGATCGTCAATATATCGTCGATTCAGGCCTTTGCCTTGTGGCCGCGTTATTTCGTCTATGGCGCGGCGAAGGCCGCCATCGTGGCGATGTCGCGCAGCGTCGCTGTTGACTATGGGCCCCACGGAATCCGCTGCAATGCGGTTTTGCCGGGATCGATGGACACACCGATGCTGGATGAAGTCCTGCCTCCCGGGATGGACCGGAAAGAAGCCCTGACGCGCGAAGGGGAAGTGTCGCCGATGGGGCGCGTTGCCTCGGCCGAAGAAGTGGCCTCCGTCGTCGCGTTCCTGCTTTCGGATGCCGCATCCTATGTGAGCGGTGCCGAGATCATTGTCGACGGCGCCACCACCGCGCGTGGCTTTCCTTATCCGCCCATGAAGTTGTGAGACGCCGCCCGGAGGTTTGTTCGGTCAGCGGCATAAGTTTCACAGTCGGGTGTGCCGTCGAATTGCTTCGGAGAGGGTTTCGACTGCGCCATATGTGTAGGCTATCTCCCCGACTCTAACCTGATCGCCCGTCGCACAGCGACCTAGCTTTGTCTGGGCTTCGGTTCCCTACGTCTGCCACCCATCTTCTCCGGGATGCCGCCGATCATTCTTCCTGTGAAGCTGGCTGTGTGGATAGGCTTACAAAACCTTTGCGATGCCAGAGCAAGCAGCGATCCGCATTCTTGTTCGGGAGAAGGATGTCATGGATCATGGCCACGACGATCGTGTGGCTGAACCCGTCGTGGGTCGCCGAGATCCGGCAGTCGAACGCGACGGATGCGCCGGCCAGAAGCGGCGCGCCGGTTTCCTGGAAGCTCCAGAGCGCTCCTTCGAACCGGTCCGCGCCCTTCGCTCGGGCGAAATGATCCGCAAAAGCCAGGAGCGTGTCCGGGATGACGGAAACGCCGAGAAAGCGCTGCCGCATGATGACATCATGCGCAGAGGCGCTCTTGTTGATGCAGACGATGAGTGACGGCGGCTCCGCGGAAAGACTGCAGACCGCCGTCGCCATGAGACCGCTTGGCACGCCATCCTCGATCGTCGTGATCGCCGTCACCGGCCCGGCAAATCGCTGCATTGCTTCCCTGAAGTCTTCTGACCTGATCACGGCAGTGCCCTTTTTGAGTTAGATCGCGTCCATCGTGATGAAGCGCGTGGTCAAATAGGCCTCGAGGGCTTCGCTCCCGCCTTCATAGCCGTGGCCCGAGTCCTTCACCCCGCCATAGGGTGTTTCCGGCAAGCCCAGGCCGATATGATTGATGGTCAGCATGCCGGCCTGGATGCCCTGGACAAGGCGTCGGGCCGTCGCGGCACTCGCCGTCCATGCATAGGAGCCGAGGCCGAAGGGCAGCCGGCTCGCTTCCTCGATGGCTTCGTCGAGATCCGCGAAGGACCTGATCCAGGCCACGGGGCCAAACGGCTCTTCATTCATGGCCCGCATCCGGCTGGTGACTTGGGTGACGACCGTCGGCGCAAGGAAATAGCCCACATTGCCGATGCGCTTTCCGCCCGTTGCAATTTCCGCTCCCTTGGCGGTCGCATCCTCGATAAGCATCTCAACCGCCGCCCTGCGCCGCTCGCTGATCAGCGGACCCATTTGCGTTCCTTCGGCCAGGCCGTCCCCCACCTTCAACGCCTCGACTTTTTTCAGATAGGTTTCGACGAACTGGTCGTGCACCCGCGACTGGATGAGGAAGCGGGTCGGCGAGATGCAGACCTGGCCGGCATTCCTGAACTTCGCGCCGACAAGCGCTGTGGTCGCTGCTTCGATATTGGCATCATCGGCGATGATGACCGGCGCGTGCCCGCCCAATTCCATCGTCACGCGCTTCATATGGAGGCCGGCCAGGCTTGCGAGCTGCTTGCCGACCGGGACGGATCCGGTGAAAGAGACTTTGCGGATCGCGGGATGCGGGATGAGGAATTGTGAAATTTCCGCTGGCGTGCCGAAGACCAGGTTGGCGACGCCCGCCGGGAGTCCGGCCTCCTGCAAACAACGGAATAGGACGGCTGGGGCTGCGGGCGCCTCTTCCGGGCCTTTGATGATGATGGAGCAGCCCGCGGCCAGCGCCGGCCCGAGTTTGCGGACGATCTGGCTCATGGGAAAGTTCCAGGGCGTGAAGCCGACGCTCGGACCGACCGGATCCTTCACCGTGACCTGCTGCACGCTGCAGGAGCGGGCGGGAATGGTGCGGCCATAGGTCCGCCGCCCCTCTTCGGCAAACCAGTCGATGAGGTCGGCGGATGAGCCGACTTCAAGCCGCGATTCCGCCAGCGGCTTGCCTTCATCGGTCGTCAACAGGCGGGCTGCGTCTTCGAGCCTTTCGCGCAGCAGTGCCGCGGCCTTGCGCAGGACCTTGTACCGTTCGAATGCCGAAGTCTTCACCCAGACGTTGAATCCGGCGGTTGCGGCGGCAACAGCTCGTTCGAGATCGCCGGTGGACGCATGGGAGACAGCACCGATGACGTCGCCGGTTGCCGGGTTTGTCACGGCAATGGTGCGCCGATCCGAGCTGTCGCACCATTCGCCATTGATGAAGAGTCGTGTGTCCGGATAGTTCAACGGTCCCTCCGCTTCGCTGCGCAAATGCTTTCAGCTCCTTCAGCAATTGACATGCCAGCAGCTTAATCGATTGAAATCAGACGGTTTTACTCGCCAGCGGGGGAGCTTTCGCATCCAGTCTCCGTAAAGCCAGTCTCAAGGGTGAGACTCGCAAGGCCCGGCAAACTTGACTTGCGTCGGCTCGAAACCCTTTAATGCGAGCGAGGAAACGAACCGGCATGCATGATCTGGAGCAACATTTTCGCCTGATCGAAAGAACGGTTCTCGCCGGGCCCAACAAGACCGACGCGACCTGGCGCACCGCCTCGTGGGCGCGCTGCCTGCAAGACTACAAGCTCAATCCGTCTTCAACCGGACTTGTGTGTCTGACGTCAAGGGAGGTGCGAGAGGAAATCGAGATCTACGGCGAGAACCTGTCGCTGGCCGAAGCGGAGCTCGAATCGACCCTCTCCATGATCGAAGGCGGCGGCTACAGCGCCCACATCGCCAACCGGAACGGCATCATCATCGCCGAGCGGCAAAGCAAGGATTCCACCTACAACTGCAGCTTGGACAGGGTAGGAGCCGTTTGGAGCGAGGAAATAGGCGGAACAAACGGGATCGGCACATCGCTGCGCGATTTAAGGCCGACAACGGTCTATCTCACCGATCATTTCTACGCCAACCTCACCGGGGAAGCCTGTGCTTCCGCGCCGTTTTTCGACCCCTATGGCGAGATCCTGGGCATAGTCAATCTCTCGACGCGAAATCCCGGCGTTCCGCAATTGGCCCACAGGGTCGTTTTCGGCGTCGCGCAGGCAACCGCGGACCGGCTGGAAACGGCATATTTCCGCAATCTGTTTCACGATTTCCATACCCTGGCGGTGACGGCAGACCATCTGTCCTCGGCAATATTCGCCGTCGATTCGGATTTCAGGATCGTTGGCGCCACGCGCAGTGCGCGCAGGCATTTCAAGATCGACGACTCGGCCATCGGCGCGCGGTCGCTTTGGGCGATTTTCGAGAAGGTCAGGGGCAACCCATCGCTTGACCAATTGGCCGAGAGGCCCCGGGAATTGCGCCACCTGGAGACCGGCGCGGCAGTGACTGTGGCCTTGCGCAGGCCCGTTTCGGCGAAGCATACGGTTCCAACGCAAAAGCAGCCCGCATCGAAGCTATCGCCGCGGCCGAAGGGGGGAAGGCGCGCCATCACATTGGCTGAGTGCGCCGGCAGCGATCCGCAGATGAAGCGGAATATCCGCATCCTGCAGAAGGTTTCCGGCACTGGTCTGCATTTGCTGCTCCTCGGCGAAACCGGCGCGGGAAAGGACACGCTCGCTCGCGCATTGCACATTGAAGGCAGCAGGGCCTCCGGACCATATGTCGCCTTCAACTGTTCCGCCGTGCCGGAATCCCTGATCGATTCAGAGTTGTTCGGCTACAGCGCCGGCGCCTTTACCGGCGCCAGCAAGGACGGCAATAGCGGCCGGATCGTCGAGGCCGACAAGGGCACATTGTTCCTCGACGAAATCGGTGACATGCCCGTGCATCTGCAAACGCGTTTTCTCAGGTTTCTGGAAACGCAGGAGGTCATGCCGCTCGGCGGCGGCAAGCCTCGCCATGTCGACGTCCAGATCATTGCCGCGACGCATCAGGACCTGCAGGCGAAAGTCGCCGCCGGCACGTTCAGGCAAGATCTGTTCTATCGCCTGGCGGGCACGGTCGTCACCCTTCCCGCCTTGCGCGAACGCACCGATCTTCGCGAGATCATCGCCAACCTGCTTGCCATGGTTTCGGAAGGGGCGCCTGTGCCGATTTCCGATCCGGCCATGCGACAACTGCTGTCCTATTCCTGGCCGGGCAATGTCCGCGAGCTTCGCAATGTGCTGACCCGTGCAGCGCGGCTCGCTGAAAAGGTGATCCAACCTGACGACCTCATGCTGACGCCCGCTTATTCCGCTTCCCATGCCCCCTTTTCGACCTTGCGCGACGTGCCTGGACGAGACGAGCCGCCTGCGTCGGTCTCGAGCAAGCAGGCATCGGACATTGCCGTCCGGGATGCCATCTTCGCTGTGATTGGGCGCCATGGATCGGACGCCATCGCCTGCAGCAAGGCGCTCGGCATCAGCCGGGCGACGCTCTACCGGAAGCTCCGGCAATACGGACTCTCATTGACCGACAACTGAAGCCGACGCCCCTATCGCGTTCCGATCTTGAGTCCAAGATAGCCGGGAGCAGCGGCCAGAGCGCGGGCAAGTAATGGCGCGGGCCGGCGCGCATCCTCGGCATCCTCGCAAGCGACGATGGCATTCCGGATTGCACGCCCACCCCAATAGCGGAAAGGCTCGGGCGGAAACGCCAGGCGGTCGCGCCGGCAGAAGGGCGACGTCGACCATTTGTCCTTGGACCCGAGCACGAGGGAAGCGAGGCATTCGCCCGCGATGACCGTGGCGTTCACGCCATGGCCGGAATAGCCCGAGCCGTAATGGATCCGCGTTCCAGGAATGGTGCCGAAGCAGGGAATTCTGTCCGAGGTCACCTCGATGGGAAAGCCCCAGCGCGCGGCAATGCCACTGCCGATGCCGGGAAAGAAGCGCTGCAATCCGATTTCCGCTCTTCGCAGGCTTGCCGCGTCGTCACGCAGCTGCGCGGCGGCATGGCTGCACCCCTTTTCCAACGGTCCCGAGCCCGATCCCATGAGGATTCGACCATCCGGCGTGCGGCGGAAATAATGGGTGAACATCCTGAGATCCGCAATGCCACGGGCCTGGGAATAATTCATCCGCGCCAGGAGCTCAGGTGCCGGCTCGGACATGACCGGAAAGCTGGAAAACAGCGACGTGCCACGCGACACTTCGGAGATCGGCATTGTGCCCGTGTAGGTGGCAAGGACGACATCTCTCGCGCTCACCGCCCCGTCGACTGTCATGACCAGGCAGGGGCTTCCCTTCGCGATGGAAGTCACCGGCGTCTGCTCGAAAATCCGCACGCCGGCCTGCAGCACGGCGTCGCGCAGCTTCCGGCAAAGCCGCGCCGGATGGACGGTGGCGCCTTCTTCGAACAACAGCGCCTCGTCGAAGCGGGGCGAGTCGCAATAAGCCGCCACTTCCTCCTTCCGGAGGTGGCGGAGCGTCGACTCCACGCCCAGCAGCCTGGCGGTGGAAAGATATTGGCGAAGTTTGACGCTCTGATAGGCTGAGGTCGAGACCCGCAAGTATCCTTTCTCCGTCCACCACACGTCCAGTCCTTTGGCGGCCGCGAGCTTCCGCAACCGTTCCTGAGCTGTTGTCCCCAGCCGCGCGATCTCGATGCATTTGTCGGGACCGAACAGCGAAAGGAGCGTTGGCAGCGCGCTCCAATAGCCGTGGACATTGCCGCCATTGCGCGAGCTGGCGCCGTCGCCGCAGCGATAAGAGTCGAGGATGACGACGTCCAGTTCCGGATGGCGCTCCTTCAGGATGAACGCGGTCCACAATCCCGTAAACCCGCCGCCGACGATAGCCACGTCCGCCGAGATCTGTCCGCGCAGGCCTTGCGCTGCGTCTTGGGGAAAAGACTCCCGAATCTCGCGCTGCCACCAGGAGAATTGGCCGGCCACGTCTGCCGGAACGGCGGGAAGCAATTCCATCCTCAGGGCTCCGCCGTCATTCTATTTTCTGTTGCCGCGGATGAAATCCGCCGCGCGCTCTCCGACCATGATGGCCGGCGCGTTGAGGTTGCCGGAGGGCACCCGGGGAAAGATCGATGTGTCCGCCACGCGCAGCCCGTCGATGCCTCTGACGCGAAGCTCAGGATCCACAACTGCCATATGGTCTGTTCCCATCCGGCAGGCACCGCAGGGGTGGAGCGCGCCCTGGCCGGATTTGCGCACAAACTCCATCCTTTCGGCCTTCGTCTTGAGGATGCTTCCCGGCCGGTAAGGCTGCGCAATGTATTTGGCGATGGGCTTCTGCTGCAGGATCTCCTGAGCCAGCCGCACGCCCTCGGAGAGACCGATCACGTCATGTTCCTCCGCGAGGTAATTGGGGTCGACGATGGGAAATACATCCGGGTCGGCGCTGCGCAGGGCGACATGGCCACGTGACTTCGGACGCGACAGGTAGACATTTGTCGTGCATCCATTGCCGCTGGGCGCGGAATCCGAGCCCTCTTCGACACCGGCTCCCGGAAGGAAATGGAATTGCAGGCCGGGCAGGCTGTCGGCTGAATCCGTGTACCAGCACAGACCCCCCTCGCAGATATTCGAGGTCGCGGGTCCGTTGCGGAACAGCACATATTGAAGGCCGGCCCAGGCCTGCCAATGAAGCTTCTTGTACTTGTCGTAGCTATGCGGACCGTTCAGGTCGTAGATCAGGAACATGTCGAAGTGATCCTGAAGGTTCTTTCCGACACCCGGAAGGTCGTGCCGTACCTCTACGCCAACCTCGCGCAGGTGATCGGCGGGCCCCACTCCCGACAGCATCAAGAGATGCGGCGACCCGATCGCGCCGGCGCACACGATGACCTCCTTTGCCGCCAGCGCCCTGGTTACGGTTCCGTCTTTGATATATTCGACTCCTACCGCCCGGTTGTTTTCGATCAGCAGGCGAAGAGTCTTGGCCTCGGTAAGCACCTTGAGCGTCTTGCGATGGCGAGCGGGACGCAAATAGGCCTTGGCCGCGCTGCATCGCACTCCATCCTTCATGGTGACTTGATAGAAGCCGACGCCGGCCTGATCGCCCGAATTGAAATCGGGATTGAATTTGATCCCCAGCTCCTGGGCGCCCTGCGCCCAGGCCTTGGTGAGATAGTGAATATGTCGCTGGTCGGATACTTTCAGCGGTCCGTCGATACCGTGAGCCTCGCCGGAAAACCGCTCGTTGCTTTCGGCCTTCTTGAAATAGGGCAGCACTTCCTTGTACGACCATCCGGGGCATCCCTCTCCGGCCCAGCCGTCATAGTCCTGCGGAATGCCCCGCATATAGACCATCGCATTGACGGAGCTCCCCCCGCCCAGCACGCGGCCCTGAACGAACTCCGGCGTGATTCCGCCCTGTTGCGCTTGCGGTTCCAGGCGGTAGCGGGTGAGCATGTTGCCCTGCGACGTCTTGTAGTAGGTCACCGGGATGTGGATATACGGACTCCAGTCGCGCGGACCTTGCTCGAGCAGAAGCACGGTGCAATCCGGATCTTCGCTCAGTCTTGAAGCGATCGTGCAGCCGGATGAGCCGCCGCCAACAATGATATAGTCGTGCATTGGCCGATCAACCCGAAAGAACCACGATCGCCGCCGGATCATATTGCAAGCTGACATGCGACCCGACGCCGAAGCGGATGCCCGCCGCGGTTCTGGGCTCCTGGCATTTCAGCACCGTGCCGCTGGCATGCCGCACTTTGTAGACCACGCGGCTGCCGATGAAGACCACGTCTTCGACGATACCCGGCACGGCATCGGGCCCGTTCGGCTTGCCGGCCCGCGATTCCCTCAATGAAGCGGCCTCGGGGCGAAGCGACACATGGACATCCGAACCGCTGCGCAAGCCTCCGACCGGGGCTTCAATCTCTCCGATCGGGAGATTGAGCACGGCGCCTCTCGCATCGGCGGACTTGACATGCCCGCCGAGGATATTCGTCTCTCCGAAAAACTTCGCGCAGAAGAGCGTTTTCGGCGCGCCATACATCTCGTCCGGCGTGCCTATCTGCTCGATCGCTCCCTTGTTCATCAGGACCACGCGGTCGGACAGGATCATCGCTTCATCCTGGTCATGCGTCACATAGATGAATGTCGTTCCCGTCTCCGTGTGGATGCGCTTCAGCTCTTCCAGCATGATATGGCGGATCTTGAGATCCAATGCCGCGAGCGGCTCATCCAGCAAGAGGACCGACGGGCGGTTGACGAGGGCGCGCGCCAGCGCGACGCGCTGCGACTCGCCGCCGCTGATCTCGTTGATCCATCTCCCCGAAAGGCTCTCCAGCTGCACGAGCTTGAGCATCGCCGACACTTGCGCGTTGATCTCTGCCTTCGGCAACCCCTTGAGGCGGAGTCCGAAGGCGACATTGTCGAAGACGTCGAGATGAGGGAAAAGCGCATAGCGCTGGAACACCATGTTGACCGGGCGCTTTTCCGGCGGCATCCGGGTGACGTCCTGGCCTGCGATGACGACCGTGCCCGACGTCGGCGTTTCAAATCCCGCCGTGATGCGCATGAGGGTCGATTTTCCGCAGCCGCTGGGCCCCAGCAGCGTGAGGATTTCGCCTTTCCGGACATCGAGATTCACGGTGGTCAGTGCCTTGACCGATCCCCAGGACTTCGAAATGTGTTTCAGCTCGACGATGTTGTGATGCATGTTCCTGCCCTATTCATTCGTGGCGCGCGGCGACCGCCCATCTTCTTTGAAACCACAGGCTCGCACCCCCTGCGGCCATCACCAGGATCGAAAGGACGAGCGCCATGACGCTGGCCGCATTGATGGAGGGATCGACGGTCCTCCTCATCATGGACCAGATGAACATGGGGAGCGTCGTATCGTTCCCCGATACGAACACCGTGATGATCAGCTCATCGAAGGAGAGCGAGAAGGTCAGTATCGCCGACCCGACAATGGTCGGCAGGAGGATCGGAATGGTCACGCGCCGGTAGGCCTGGAACTGCGTGGCGCCCAGGTCCCTGGCGGCTTCCTCCAGGGACGGATCGAAGTAGTTGACGCGGGAACGCATCGCCTCGACGAAAAAGGGCAGCGTGAAGAGCACATGGCCGATGGTGACGGTCAGGAGCGATCGCTGCAGGCCGATCAGGCCAAAGAGCGTCACCAGCGAGATGCCGAGGAACAGGCCGGGAAGGCCCACAGGGGCGAAATTCAGCCATTCAAAGAACTGTCGGTATCGCCCCTTCATGCGGATCAGCGCGAGGGCGGCAAGCGTTCCGAGAATGGTGGTGACGATGGACGTATAGATGCCGACCTTCAGGCTGTTGACCAGCGAAGCGACGAAATCCGGCTTGGACAGCAGTGTCTCATACCATCTGAGACTGTAGGCCTCGATCGGGAAGGTAAGGGCGGGTGAATCGTTGAAGCTGAACAGCACGATCATCGCGATCGGCGCGAACAGGAAGAACAGATATGCGCAAAGATAGGCCCTGAGCATGTCACTCACTCATGGTAGCGCCGGCCAGGCGCGAGATTGAGGATCCGCAAGAGCAGGGTGAAGGCAAAATATACCGCGACGAAGGTGGCCATCATGACGAACGCCATGGCCGAACCGAGCGGCCAGTTGCCGGCGCTGCGGAACTGGTTGGCGATGAGAAGTCCGCTGGTGACCCCCTCGCGGCCGCCCAGGAGCTGCGGCGTGATGTAGTCGCCCGCGGCGAGGATGTAGGTGAACATGAAGGATCCGACCACGCCTTTATACGCCATGGGTAGGATGACTTTCGTGAGCACGGCAAGTTTCGACGCGCCGAGATCGCGGGCGGCGTCGAGGTAATCCTGCTTCACGTCCCTGAGCGCCGAGACGAGGATGAGCAGGGAGAACGGCACCATGATGTGGATGAGCGTCAGGACGGACGCGAACGGGCTGAACAGGATCACCTGCAGCGGTTCATCGATGATGCCGCTGCTCATCAGGAACGAATTGATGACGCCGTTCGTGCCCAGGATGGTTCGCCAGGCATAGACACGCACGAGATAGCTCGAGAACCAGGAAAGCAGCACGAGATAGAGGATGAGATTGCTTTTCGTCCGGTATACGAGATAGTACGCGACCGGAAAGCTCAGCACCACGGAGAAGAAGGCGGTGTAGAAGCCGTTCTTCAGCCCGACCCAGGTGGCCAGCCAGAAGCTGGTGGAAGCGAATATCCTTGTATAATTGTCCGTGCTCCACACATATTCGATGACGAATGACCGCGCGGTCAGGAAGCTCACGAGAAAAAGCAGGATGACCGGAAGCACGAAAAACAGGAGAAGGAAAGCGAGCGGCGGCAATCCCAAGCCGAAGCCGCTCGGCAACGCCAGCGCAACCCTGCGCTTGGCGATGTCAACTTCATCACTCTTGCTATCAACGAGAGCCGACATGCGTGTTTTGGGCCATCCAGGACAGGTCAACAGGCTATGTACGAAGCGCAGCCTCCGGACGGGCGCGCTGCGTCCGCCGGAGGTGCGACATTCGCGAACGACCGTCAGAGGCCGGCGCGGAAGTCCGCCCAAATCTGCAGCCAGTCGTCATAGGTTGCAAATTGATCGGACGAGCGCGGCGGTTGACCGTAGATCTTGATGGATTTGAACTGCGCGTCAAAGTTGTCATAGTCGAATAGCGCCTTCGTCTGCGCATCCATCAATGCCGGCGCCTTGTTCGAGACCGAGGAGCAGACGGCCGTCTTGGAAATCGATGCCTGGATCTCAGGCGTCAATGCCTCATTGATATAGGCATAGGCCGTATCCACGTTCTCCGACGTCTTGGGGATGAACCAGGCGTCGGCCCAGACGGCTCCACCCTCCTCCGGATAGATCGAAACCGTCTTCACATTCTGCTTTGCCGTTTCCAGGGGGACGGCACTCCACACGCAGAAGCAGGCGGAGATCTCGCCTGAGGCGAACAGCGAGATGACGTCGCCGTTTGAAGAGGCGAAGACCTTCGTCTGATCGCGATAAGGGATCAGCTTCTGAAAACAGTCCTTGAGCTCCTCCTTGCTCAGGTTCGGAAACTTGTCGCCGTAGCCCGTGACTTTCGCGATCTGCGGCCAAAGCGTCAGCGGGTTGTCGAGGAATGCCAGCTTGCCCTTCACTTCGGGACGCAGCAGGTCTTTGTAGCTCTTGACTTCGAAGCCGAGCTTTTCCTGATTGACCACGATCGTATCCAGGCCCCAGCACCAGGGAATGCCCCACTGCTTCCCGTCCCAGTACCACATGTCCCCTTGGAAGAACGGCTTGTAGATGTCCGTCTTGTTGTAATTGGGGATCCTGGACACATCGAGTTCGGCCAGCACACCGAGTTCGTTGTAGATGGCATTATAGCCATTGGAATATTCCGAGAGGTCCAGGCGCACGGCATTGGAACCAGCGATCTTAGCCGTCACGTCGTCCTGGTTGCTCATGATGGCGGCGCGCAGCCTGACATTGTTCGCCTTGCGCCATTCGGCCGTTTCCGGCTCGAGCGTATAGCCTTCCCAGGCCATTATCTCGAGGTCGCCACCGACGGCGGCCCTTGCCGGCGGCATCCAGGCACCGAGATAGGCCCCGCCTGCGGCAGCGCTTCCCATCAAGAACTTTCGCCGATCCACCATCAGCCGGTTGAATGCATCGGCCGTCCGCGCTTGCGCTACGCCGGCAGGCTGCTTCGTTGCGACGCTCATCTCTTTCCTCCGTATCGGTTTGTATTTCGTTGATCTTGTCTCGTTGCCTTGCAGGTTGCGCGGACCGGAGCCCGCGCCGTCTCTCGCGGGCGACCTATTCCGCTGCCTTGAGAGAGCCGTAGTGCTGGCTCAATTTCGGCATCACTTGCGTCGCGAGAAGTTCCATGGAACGCCGATGGACATTCGGCTTGTCCCAATCCTTCTGGGTCATCAGCAGCTTGCCGACCGGGCCGCCCACATCGTCGATAAAGGCGACAAGCTTGTCCATAACGGTCTTGGGGGAGCCCGATATCACCATCCAGTCAAGGCAGTTCTGCACGGTGACATCGCTGTCCAGCGTGTTCATTGTCGGCTTCAGCACGCCGAGCATCTTGAACGCCTTCATGTCCTCGACGATGTAGTCATAGTACCAGCGGACCGACGATGACGGCTCGGCGAGGTAATCCTTCGCTTCCGCATCGCTGTCGGCGACGAGGATAGAACGCGCGATGCGCCATTTCTTGCGGTCCGGCCGGCGGCCGGCCTTCTCGCTGCCGACGACATACTGTTCCCAGTGCGTCTTGACATTGGCGGTAGGCGTGAAGTTCGCAGAGACTATGCTCCAGTTGTTCTCGCCGGCCTGCCGCGCGCTGCTGGAATTCGGACTCATCACCGAGATGGCAAGTTCCGGAAATGGGTGCTGGTAGGGCTTCAGCATCGGACCAAAGCCGAGACTTGGGATGATGGTCTTCTCGACCACGATATCCCAATATTTGCCCTTGATGTTGTAGGGCGCGCTCTGCGACCAGATTTGATGCATCATCTTGATCGACTCGACGGTCATCTCGACCCGGTTCTTGTCGGCCGTGTCGTAGAGTTCGATGTCCGTCACCAGGCCACCGACACCGACACCCATGATGTAGCGGCCTTCGGAGAGGTGATCGAACTGGGCGATCTGGCTGGCGAGACGGGCGGGATGATGCTGCGGGACGTTCAGAACACCGGTCGCGAACTTGATCTGCTTGGTGGCGTGAACGAGCGTCGCGAAGAACTGCAGAGGATCGGCAATCGGCTCGCAAGAGCATGTCGTATGTTCGCCGACCCAGACTTCCTTGAAATCCAATCGGTCGGCGAGAATGATGGCTTCGCGATCCTGCTTCAGCACTTCCGTGTAGTTGCGCCGCTGATCGTGCAGCGGCATCATGAAAAGCCCGAGTTCCATTTGAAATCTCCTCCGAAAATAGGCCCCGGTGTTGCGGAATCTCGAAGACCCGGCAGCAAGCGTTGTGCCAGAACTCGATCGGGCGTCGATTCAACGGTTTAGCTGTGCGGCGGGCACTTGCCCTGAGGTCGCCGGTCTCAGTCTTGAGACTCAGGGCATCTGAATTCTCAAGGCTGCGCCGCTGCCTGGCGGATTTCATGGACTTCCTGTCGTTCCGCGGTCTGGCACCCCAATTGCAGTCACATGAAGGCGAGAGGTCCCCTTCTGGAGAGAAAGATGCGTGTGACGAATATTCGGGCTTACCGGATTCCGACCGGTGGCGTTCGGCCGGTGCTGGTCGAGATTTCGACGGACGAGGGTATCACCGGATGGGGAGAGGCGGCGGTGGCCTATGGGCTCGGTGCTGCCGGCGCATCCGGCATGATCGCCGACTATGCCCAGCGGGTCATCGGCGCCGACCCGCTCTATCCGCGGCACGTCTATCACGCGATCTATGACAATTCGTTCTGGACCAAGGGCGGCGGCGCCATTGCGTTCGCGGCCATTAGCGCCATCGACCAGGCCTTGTGGGATATCAAGGGCAAGGCGGCGGGGAAGCCTGTCTATGAATTCTTCGGCGCTGCGTTCGAGATGACGGCGCCCGTCTATGCCAATGGCTGGAACTATCACTGCAATGACGCAACGCAATGGGCCAAGGCGGCCGAGCGGCCGCTGAAGGACGGCTACAGGATGCTCAAGAGCTATCCTTTCGCCACCCAGCAGCCGGGACGCACGCTGACCCATGTCCAGCGCCGCGCTTTGTCGACCGAGGAATTTCAGCGGGCCATCGACCGCGTCTCTCTCTTGAAGGACGTCGTCGGCAATCAGGCCGAGCTGCTGATCGACTTGTCCGGCGGCGTCAACAACGACCAGCTCTTCAGATTTCTGGATGTCTGC